>Ga0209091_10000842_pt1 | contig 28462 bp, 25 predicted proteins | sample ArcticOcean_MG_C_6_FD_187438 | JGI IMG/M metagenome (GOLD analysis project Ga0209091, IMG submission 187438) | Marine microbial communities from western Arctic Ocean - ArcticOcean_MG_CB8_128 (SPAdes) (version 2) | ecosystem: Environmental > Aquatic > Marine > Oceanic | place: Arctic Ocean...
GGCAATATAAATCACATCAATATCCGGGTCATTGGCCAGATCCCGATATGATGAATGGCGATTGGGGATATTATATTTATTCCCAAACGCGTCTGCTGTGGCCTGATTTCTAGACCCCACAGCAACCACTTCGGCATCAGGGACATGCTTGATGTCTTCTGTAAAACTACCGGCAATTTTTCCTGTGCTTAATATGCCCCAGCGGATTTTTTTCATGATATAAAATTACCATTCTGATAATCTTCAAATGCTTTTAATATTTTGCTTTTCGTATTCATAACAAAAGGGCCGCCTCGGGCGACTGGCTCATTTAAGGGTTCTCCTGCGACAAGATAAATACTCGCTTGTGTGCTATTTGTTTTAAAATGGATATTACCCTCTGTATTGTAAACGGCTAATTGACCTTTGGAAAGGGATTTTCCGGACTTAACATTCCCTTCGTAAATAAATCCAAATGCATTCCACCCATCATCCACAGGTATTATTATTTCACTTGCTTCTTTTAATTGAATATCCAGGATCAAAACAGGTGAATGAGACTTGCCTGGGCCGATTGCTCCATTGTAATCCCCGGAAATGACTTTCACAGTTCCGAATACTTCTTTTACAATGGGAATCTGCTCCGCATGGATATCCTGGTAGGCAGGCTCAATCATTTTTTTCTCTTTGGACAAGTTCAACCACAGCTGGAATCCTCGGGCTAAACCATCGGTCTGAATAGGCATTTCGCTATGGACGATTCCTCTACCGGCAGTCATCCATTGGACAGAACCTTCTCCAAGTAATCCCTCGTTCCCGGCTGAATCCTGATGCTGCCATTTTCCGTTCAACATATAGGTAATGGTTTCAAATCCGCGGTGGGGATGAGGTGGGAAGCCGGCGATATAATCATTTGGGTCGTTACTCCCAAATTCATCTAATAATAGAAACGGGTCTAACATATTGAGTTCCGGACTACCGATGATACGAGTGAGATTCACGCCGGCGCCGTCAGATGTTTTCATACCAGTAATGATATTAATAATTTTACGCTGAACCATGGGTAAAATTATCCATGATAATAAGTACACAAAAACAAAAAAGCCCCATAAGGGCTTTTTTGTTTTTATCTATTTAAATTCTGAAATTATTCTACCATTTCTCCACCACCTGTTAAGTCGGCAACATTGAATTGGCCGGCCTTTTCCATCTCCCGGGCAACACCAACAACTTTTTTACGAGCTGTATCTACATCCCGTTTTGCCCTAGGGCCATCTTCTGGTTCGTACATGGCTTGTTTTTTCTGAGGCAAGTTACCAATAATACGATCAACCGTTTCCTGATCCACGCCTTTCATCGCCATTGACACATCAGACAGATCCACAGTATTCATAATATCACGCAAGATGCTATCAGGGAATTTTTCAATAATATCAATAAACGTGAGATGGTATTTCTTCACATCTTCATAAAGCTCCGGATCTTCGTTTTGCATTGTTTGTAGATACCGCGCTTCATCTTCCGAGGACATACCACCAATAATTTGGGCTATCTCTTTTCCGCCTCCACGAGAGAATTCCGTCGTACGAGGCAGATAACTGGATTTATCATGCAGACGCGCTGCTACTTCAATAACACCTTCCAAAGGAATATCTCCAAGTGATCCCAGTTCAATCAAGATCTGTCCCTTTTCAACGGGATCAACTTTATCCAGAATTAGCATTCTTTTTTCCGGTGCAAGCTGTGCCAGCACCATACCGACCACAGGTGGGTCTTCCTTATTTAAGAGAGCGATTAATTGCTCATCCTGCAGGTCTACTAAAAATTCAAATGGCTGAATAGGCCCATCTTCGGTTTTTTCGTCTTGGAATTGTTCACTCAGAAATCCGAAATAAAACTCTTCAATGACTTGTTTTTTTACAGTAAAAGCCACATCGCCCATTTCTCGCATAGTAGATCGAATCTTTCGGATTTCGGTTTTTGATAAGCCCTTGACCAAGGATAGGGACAGACTTTCCCCTACGACAGAAAAGAGGATTGCGACCTTATGCAGGCCTGAAAGCATATGATAATCAGTAATCATGGTGTTCTTCCTTCCTATTATTCTTCGTCACCATCATCACCACTATCGGATTTTTCTTCCGTTTCGGGTGGCGCAGGTGCGGGTTGTTCCAACCATTCTTTTACGATGGTAGATGTTCTGCCAGGTTGTCCAACACTCATGGAGACAACCGACTTCCGAATATCATCTATTTCACTTTTTAATACATTCGGATCGTCGCCATATGATTTTGGAGCTTGATTTTCTGGCTCTGGTTCTGGTTCTGGTTCTGGAGCGATCAGTTCAGCCTTGGGTTCTTCTTCTTTATCCTCTTTTTCATCTTTCTTGGACTTTTTATCTTTTGTCTTAGGTTTTTTCTTTTTCATCTTTCTTGGACGAGGTGGAGGATACATCCATGGTGGAACGGGTGGTTGTTGCTGCTTTGTTCTACCCATGACGAATATAAGAGCACCCACTAAAATAAGAGCTAATACACCCAGGGCAATTAACATTAACTGAGAGGAATCATTACTTTCTTCCTGTAAGGCGTCTAATTCGGTCTGTACACCTTCAAGCGTAGCTATTTTTTCTTCGATCAACGAATCGCGGGATGCTTTTTCTTTTTCCCTACTTGCTAGTTCTACTTCAATTTTTGCCTGGGTTTTTTTCTGAGCATCAATAGAATCCTGAAGCATAGCTTGTAGAAGCATTCTTCGAAGGCTTTGTAATTCATTATCTAGTAAAGCAAAGCGGGATGAGTCCACTTTAGATTGTTTTTCTACATCTTCCTTATGGCTGATTTGCAGCATGTCCCTTAATGCGGAAATTTCATTATTGAGGGTTGCTACTTTTAAAGAATCTCGGCGAAGCATTTCTTGCTTTTCTGAAGCATATGCCTGGGCTTTTGCTTTGTCTTCCATTTGGGCTAATTGGCCTTCAAAGAAGGATCGATCTTCACCGCGGCGGGCAGTTTCTTCCGAACGATATTGTTGTATATCATCTCGCCAATCCGTGTTTTCAGTCGCGCGTTTTTGTTCTAACAGATCTATTTTTTCTGCAATGTTCTTCAGCATAATCTGTTCAGCAGAACGCTGGTCACGGCGCTCTTTAAAACTAGCCGTCATGATGGTGAACTTATCACCACGATCCCGGTCAAATTTGGATGCAGCCATAGTGAGCTGGCGTATATTTTCAATTAATTCCGGTGCCGCACCCTCCTGAAGTATCAGGGTAAGGTCCATTCGTTTCACTTCTGCGCGAGAAGGTCGCTTACGGGAAATAATTTTATCCACCATTTCTTTCTGAGCATTATCATCATTGGTAGGTTGATCCATGGGTTCCATGGTTCTTGGCGAAATCGGTGTTGATTGGGTCACAGATCTCGGCTGAGGTTTTTCCCCGGCAACATCAATTTCAAATCCTGGTATTGGGAGCCCAATAGAATAACTAATTTCTGATTCCGGTTGGGGTTCATCAACCATTTTTCTCTGTATTTTCAAGAGTGCATCAGCTGTTTTCTCTGCGGGCGTTATGTCCCTTTTTTTCCCAGAGTCTCGAGGAGAAAAAACTGTGATCTGTTCATTTACCTCATCTAAAATTTCCAATTCAATATCAATATTAATAACATATTTGTGTGAATCAATAAGTTTGGAAAGGGCTTCTTTGACACGTTCTCGAATGTTGTTTTCCACCATCAGCTTTTGGGAAAGATAACCTCCGCTTTGTCCTGTGAGTAGCGTGACCGCAATAACTACTCCTATGATGGGTATTAAATATTTATTCCCCTTACTCATGTGATGACTCCTTGGTATGTTTTTCAATCTCATCGTATTATGAGATCAAGAATCACCTTTCATATAACCGCTGGCATCGTGGTGCGATGGTTTGATGAATGTGATTTGAATTCTCCTGTTATTTGATTTTTGTTTGGTTGTTCTATTCATTTTTAATACCTCTTCCCATGTAAGTGTCAAAGGATTATACATAGGGTTTTCACTTTTAATACTGTCAACTCCTCTCGGATACCAATCTCCATATCCCGCAGCTAAAAGACGGGGAGCGGGTATACCATTGTCAATCATATAACGAACTACTGCAGCCCCTCTTGCAGCAGATAGTTCCCAGTTACTGGCATAAAACTTTTTCCACTTCTTCGGCATAGCATCACTATCTGAGTGCCCTGCTACCTCTACTTGAAAAACACTTAACTGAATCTTGGGTATTATTTCTTCATTCAATAAAGTTTCTAATTCAGGTTTCATCTCTGCTTTTCCTGAAGGGAATGCAAAATCGCCCTTAATATTAACAATAAGTCCCTTGGCACTGGTTTCAATATCAATAGGAGGATCACCCGCCGGGTTCTCCTTTTTCATTTCCTCAATGGTTTCTTCCATAGCCTCTTTCATTGCTGCAAGGTTTTTGATGGGTTCATATTCCCCCTCTTCTTCAGCTTTTCCAGATGCCTTAATTTTACTCCCCAGTGATTTTCCTTCAGAATTTGCCATCTCCTGTAACTTCACTGGATCCATTGTTGATATAGCAGCCAAAAGTACAAAGAATGCAAACAGAAGTGTCATCATGTCGGCGAAAGTGCCGAACCATCCAGGCAAACCTTCTTCAACGGATTCTTCCCCCGCTGAAAAGCCCTTTTTATAGGCTTTCTTTTCTGCTGCTGTCATACCCATATCAAATTACTCCCGCTTCCACTCCGCAGGTGGAATAAAAGAATTGAGTTTTTCCCTAATAATAAGAGGATGCTTTTTCTGATGAATCAATCTCGCCGCTTCCACCAGTAGGCTCGCAGACATAGATGTCATTGTAGTTTTATTTCCCATTTTTTGAGCCATGGGCAGAAAAAACAGATTTGCAAAAACAGCACCATAAAGTGTAGTGATCAAGGCTGCGGCCATACCGCCACCCAAGTTATCTGCGCCGCCTTCACCGCCAAATCCAGCTAACATAAGCACCAAGCCGATTAACGTCCCAACCATACCCCAAGCTGGAGCAAGGTCTCCCATGGATTTTAACATATCTGTTTGAACTTTTTCACGCTTTTCACGATATTCAATTCTTGTTTCCATAATCTCAGTTACTTCATCCAGAGAATATCCATCTACCACCATTTGGACACCATCCTTTAAAAAATAAATTCTAACTGTTTCAACTGCTTTTTCAAGATCTGCTGCACCTTTTCGTGCAGATTCTCCAACTTCACATGCTATATCAACTAAGGGACCCATTTTATCATCAGCCGGTTTTAATACGGCGCCAATAGCCTTACCCAGTGCCACAACATGAGGCATGGGAAACGCCACAAAAATAGATGCAATCATACCACCGGCAACAATTCCAAAACTCGGTATCGAAATAAAGTCACCAAATCCACCAGCTGAGCCCTCAACAAAGAGTGCATAAGCAATACTGCCGATCATGGCAGCCATACCAAGAATAACTCCAATAATTAAAGCAATATCCATAAACTTACTCCTCTAAAATATTTGCGGATTTTAAATTATTTTCATGCAGAGCCTTCAAGATATTTCTAACGTCTGTATACTCTGGATCTAGGCGAAGTGCGAGGTTCCAGTTTATTGTAGCTCTCTGAACATCTCCTAATTTATAATAGATTGACCCTCTTCTGGCATAAGCAAGCGCTAAATTTGGATTTAACTCTAATGACAGGTCCACCTCTTTCAATGCTTCTCGATAATCCCCTGCATAAAAATACCTTAATGATCTAGATAAGTGCCTCAAGGCTTCATTCATATTCTTTTCGGAGATATTTGTTTCTAGTTGAATATTCACCAGTGAATCAGATAAAAATTTGGTATTCTGCTCCATGGCAGATAACCGTACCAACAAATTCCTCATTTCATTATTCATAAGCGCCATGGAATCTCTCAATGTTATGACAGCAATATTTGCCATTGTAATGGTCGAGTCACGATGTAAAGGCAGGGTTTCCATTCCACCCGCTAAACCATCAGATGAGCCATAAATATTTGTTGGACCTGATGGGCCACCTTGCAGTCGTCGCCTAGGTTCCCTAGGGACAGCCATATCAAGCCCCAGTGTGAAACCAGGATGACCCGCCCAATACCTTTTGTCCCAATCCGGCAATCTTTCTATGTGGGTGAACCCTAGGTTCAGGCGGTAATCCGAGGTAAGGGGGATGCGGAGTCCCACATTGACACCTGTCCCGTCGAATTCACCCACAATATCCATGCCGCCCCGTCTTGCGAAATACGGGGTCTTTAATACAAATCCAAGAAATACACCAGCGCTTGTGCTAACTGAATCTGGATCAACTTCAATCGTATCCATGGGCGCCAAGCCACCGGATCCAAAGCCCATGTATGTATTCATCTTATACTCTCCTAGGTCTTTTTCACTGGCCAAGACAGTAAAAAAAGATAAAAGGGATGTATTCAGGCTTAGAATCTCGTCCGAAGTTTGATCGTTTTGAAAAACAACATCTTGTAATCCAACTGTTAACGAAATATCATTATAAGAAAAGATGCGCTGCTGAAAGTGGAATCCAAATTCCACGATCGGTTTCTGCTGCGATTCCTTCAATAAAGCAAGCTTTGTGGTATCTCCGCCCTGAACAGCAGAAAATCCAAAAGCGAACCCTTTGTTTAGTTCCATATCAAAATAAACACCTTTTGCCGTATTAAACGGATCAAAGTTGTGAATTTCAGTTCCAAACCCCGTTCGGAACAAATAGGGCGTTTTTTGATTGCTGGATGTTGGGACACGCATCATGAGCCCCGGACGTGTGTATGCTACACGCGTAGAACCCAAAATCATGGAAGCAAGTAAAACTAAGATGGATAAATTTTTTGCGATCTGTCTCATTGAATCATTTATTGATTATTGTTTATAGGAATACTTATTACTGGTATTCTTCCCAATCTATAACGTATGAATAACCAATAAATGCACCGAAATCCTGTGGCACATAAAGATCAAATTTTCCCACGGCCCCCGGTAACAAACTTGCATCCGATACGATGCCCGTATCAAAAGTGTTATAAGACCCTTTTACAAATGTAGTCAGTGTCTTTGTTTCTCCACTCCAATTCTTGCGAAAAACAAAATCTACTTTGACAAAATCTGATCTGCGACCGCCAATGTTTTTAATTTCACCCTTAAAGATGATATTCCCTTGACCATCTTTCTTTTCTGAGATATTGCCTACCAAAACACAATTTGCAGAAAAATTTACACTGGCATTTCTGGCAGAGTTATTTGATGACGTATATCTAGGTTGTGCCAATTTTGGCATGGGTGGTGGTGTATAACTATCCCGGATCTGTTCCGGAACATATTCTTGCGTATCCTCTGTGATTACATTATCAACAATCCGGACAACCTGGGTACGATCTACAATCAAGTATCCAATCAATGTTTCAACCTTGAGTGATTTGTCATCTTGGTAAATGATTTTCCCAAATACAGTACTTCCATTTTTAAGGATAATCTCCTTGGAATAAATGGTGAGTGGATTCACCCACATTTTACTTAAGGCTTTCAGATCATCATTTTCTTGGGAGAGATGTTTGAATTCTGCTGAAAGTTTCTTGATCTCGAAATTTAATTCATTCAAAATGAAATCCTTACTGGGACTTCCCATGGCTTCCATGGTTTGTGGAACAGTAACGGAAATTCTTTCAGGCCTTGCCGTGGTAGGCTTGTTGACGCCGCCTGTTTCAGCCTTTCTTTCATTTGCATCTGCAACTGATTTGCTTGGCTTTTTTGTAGAAAGGACTAAATCACCAATATCCTTATTATCAGCTAATGTGATAATCGTCTCCGTAGACCCAAATTCATCATGGGTTGCCTGAAGGACATAGTCGCCCTTGTCTAGTTTCTTAAATTTGAATTTACCATTGCCTCCAGTCTTGTCTTCCTTGACTACATCTCCACCAGATAGAAGCGTTAGAACGGCTTTTTTTACCTTTTCACCGTCTGAATTGACAATTCTTCCAGACAGGGTTACCCCCTTAGCGAACGCAAGGGTCCCTAATAGTATATAGACAACTATAGCGAATACAAATCGCTTTTGAAGGCTTTGTGTTAGTGTCATGTTTTACCTCGGATTATGAACACTTGTAGCATCGAAATGCGCTAAAGCTAAAAGATTTTACTGCCAAATCAGCATTGTGTCAAGAATTTATAGAAAAGTCAAAATTTGGACGAATCTTGGATTAATTATACATTTTAAAAAATATCTAGTGCGAGTTAACCCTTCCGAAGTTGTGTCCGATTTATAATAGTGATAAGATTGTAATGAACTATTGAATGCCGTGACCTGATTTATCCCTCGAACCAAAATAATTTGCGGTTGGCACGAAAAGATTTATATAAACTGTCCATGGAATCGATCACATAATATCGATCTTGGATATTGCTATAGTCGTAACAGGTCATAATCATTTCTTCTATATTATAGGGCAAAAACTTAGATCGTGAACTTTCGTCTTTTGCGCATTTGACCACATTGGTAACCTCGTCAAAGGAAGAAATGATCCCGGCACCATATATTTCATAATCCATATCATTGGCAACGCGACGGAATGGATCGGTGTCACCTGTATTTTTGATCAACCCGAATTCATAGGTCCACCAGGCAAAATTCTGAAGTCGCTTTAAGTTATGAGCCACAAGTTCCGGCCCAAGTCCCCGCTCATCTTTAATTATCTCATCTCCTAAGACTCCAATTTCCCACATAAAATCTGCATATTTTTTATTCATAAGAAAAGGAACATGGCCTTGGATATCGTGAAAAATATCCGGCTCCGGTGTATACCCCTCATCATTTTGGATATCAACTCCAGCATATTTTTCGGCAAAACGAGGTGACTGGCGAATAATCTCTGTCACAGGAAACTGCCGTTTTTTATTGATATCAAAAAATAATTCTTCATCAAGGAACCCAGCTACAGAAATCAATGTCCACCCAGTAGAATTTTCAATCAAAGGAGAAATGGCTTCAAATTCAGGAAACATATTATTGGGTATTGGTAAAGATCGAAGTCCCAATAAATATTCCCGCGATGAATATTGGTCTAAAAGAAATTCGAGATTTTGGAATAACTCAGCCCAAATGCGATTTTCCAGATTCAATATATTGTCGTAATCCTGCGGTTTGTTGTAATCGTCCGCTTTGCTGAAAATGCGGATTCCCCCGATAGCGTTGGGAATAACATTCTCAAATAAATGATCGTATTTCGTAGATTGTAAAATCATAATGTAATAACCTAATGATTAAAACTTAAGAAAGATCTCTATTCTATCCTACCATAGCCAAATGTAAGTGACTGCGCGATTCCCACGACCAAAATCCGCATCAGAGCGCAAATCACAATCAGCTCTCATATCGGCGGCATCTCGGTTGAACATGGTGTAATCTTCACCATGGATCACCGCCTGGAATCGCCCTTCCTGCTCCCTGCACCATTCTCTAGCCGCATCCCGCAATTTTCCGGAGCCATGCCCCGTAATGATCTTTACGGCTCGGATTCTGCCTTCAAAGGCAGATTGGCTGACAGTGGTTTCTAACAGTGAAATGGCGCTCTCAATGCTATAATTTGAATGGCCAATATCGATGATCTTTAATTTTTGATTGCGCATAACAGGCATATATTTTACCATTTTTGAGCTAACTTTCAGATTCATTCTAAACTAAAAATGGCCCTAAATCACACGCCCAAGTTTATAATCGCATCAGACCGGTCAATTCTTCTGAAATTTGGACACGAAATTTCAGAAGAAATTCACCAGCGAGTTTTTGCTTTTACTGATTTTGTATTAAATAACCAAATAAAAAGTGTAGTGAATATTCACCCGGCTTATTCATCTGTTCTCTTTACCCTTGACCTAAACGCCGATTTAAATGAAACACTTTCTCTAATAAAAAAATCCTGGGAAGCATCAACACAAACAGATATACCCGAGGTACGTCATGTGGAAATTCCGGTTCTGTACGGAGGTGAATTTGGCGAAGATATGGACCGGGTAAGTCGGCACACCGGTTTAAATCAGAGCGAAATAATCCAATGCCATGAGACCGGATCATATAAAGTTTATTTTACGGGGTTTTCGCCTGGATTCCCTTATATCGGTGGTATGGACCCATCACTGAGCACACCGCGTTTAACCACACCTCGGAAGCAGGTTCCAGCCGGTACAGTAGGAATTGCTGCAGAACAAACGGGAATCTATCCCCTTCCCTCCCCTGGCGGCTGGAATTTGATAGGGAGAACACCTATTAAAATATTTGACTGGAATCACCCAACTGATCTGCAGCTACGCATGGGAGACAGCATCAAGTTTATTTCTATAACCAAAGAAGAATTTGTCCAATTAAAAGAAAATGTCACTTGAAATATTAAGAGCAGGATTACAGACATCCGTTCAAGACCTAGGTAGGTTTGGCGCTGCACACTTGGGCATCTCCGCTTCCGGCGCTTCAGATAATCTCGCTATGCGAATCGGGAATCTAATTGTGGGGAATCCTGAAAACACGACTGCAATTGAGATGACCTTAACGGGCGATACAGTTCTGTTTCATTCAGATGCATTTATAGCATTAGCCGGTAGCAAATTCAAAATTAATTTGGATGAAAAACCATTTCCATTCTGGTCTGGAACCTATATACAGGCAGGACAAGTCCTGACTATTGGATCAACCCTAAGCGGTGCCCGGTGTTATCTTTGTGTTCGTGGTGGATTGCAGGTTAAAAAGATTATCAATAGCGCGTCAACACATTTAACATCCGGGATGGGCGGATTAAATGGAAGCATATTAAAGAAAGGAAACCGGATTGCTTTTGGTAAACTGGACAATGTTATACAACCAATTAAAAATATGGAAAATTATCCTTCCACAAACACCACAACAATTCGGGCGACAAAAGGTTTACAGTGGGATTGGTTTGACAACCAAAACAGGAAGCTGTTTTTTGAAAAGGACTATCGGGTTTCCAACGTATCTAATCGCATGGGATTAAGACTCAGAGGGCAATCTATTTTTTCTTCCAAAGGCAATGAAATTATCACTGAGGGCATGCCTCTTGGCGCCATCCAAATTCCCGGGAACGGCCAGCCCATTTTATCTTTTGTAGAACACCAAACCACTGGTGGATACCCTAAACTTGCTAATGTGATCAGTGCTGATATTTCCAAAGTAGGGCAATTGAAACCGGGAGATCAGTTTAAATTTAAGTTGATAGATTTTCCTGAAGCAGAAAAAGCACGCCTGGAACAGGAAAATTATATACTATCCCTTAAAACGCATTGAAGCTAGAATGGACACAACTATTTTTAAATTACCTTTCTTCTTTTTGAGAAAAAATGCATGATTGATATTAACAGTGACATGGGGGAACTAACCCATTTATTCGAAGATAGGACTTATCATCAGCTGATTGATCATGTTACATCCATCAATCTTGCCTGTGGTGGACACGCAGGAAATACTACGATGATGACCGAGCTCTCCAAATTAGCTAAATTGAAAAATGTAAGAATCGGCGCCCATCCCGGATATCCGGATCCAGATAATTTAGGGCGAGCGGTGATGAATATGGATCCCAGAGATTTGACGCAAACCATATTGGAGCAGATCCGTCGCTTAGGTGAAATAGTCTCTGCAGAAAATGAACAATTATTCCATGTAAAGCCTCATGGTGCTTTGTATAATCAGGCCGCAAAAGACAAGACAATTTCTAGATCAATTGGTGAAGCCGTCCTAAAATTCGATCCCAACCTGGTCATGATTGGATTATCTGGATCTATCATGCTCCACGTGTGGCAGGACATGGGACTTCAGATTATGGAGGAAGCATTTGGAGACAGGACCTATGAATCGGACGGCAGCTTGCGGAACAGAGATTTAGATCATGCGCTCATTACCGACCCTAAAAAGGCGGCGCAACAAGCCCAAATGATAACAAATGAAGGTAAAGTAATATCATTTGATGGTAGTGATATTCACATCAACGTTCAGACTATTTGTATTCACAGCGATACTCCCAATGTATTGGACATTGCAAAAAAAGTTAATGAGTATATAAATAAGGAGTAATTATTGAGAAAAATAATTTTAGGCCGTACCAGCGCTGAAGTATCGGCAATTAGTCTTGGAACATGGTCTTACGGAGGGGCCAACAAAAGTGGAAAATTGCCCGTAGGGTGGGCAGGCCAATCAAATGACGATTCAAAATTAGCCCTGAAACGCGCATGGGAACTGGGCATCAATCACTGGGATACAGCCGACGTGTATGGAAATGGCCGATCCGAACAAATGATTGGTTCCATGTGGGAGTGTATCCCCCGCAAGGATATTTTTATCGCCACAAAGGTTGGCTGGGACCGAGGACATCAAAAACATTGGTACAATGTTGACGTCATGCGACAAAACATGGAGCGATCTTTAATTAATCTGAAAACAGATTGCGTAGATCTCATGTATCTTCACCACTGCAACTTTGGGGAAAATGAAGAATATTTTGATGAAGCGATTGAAGTCATTCGAAAGTTTAAGGAAGAAGGAAAAACAAGGTTTGTCGGTTTATCAGATTGGTCATCTAAAAAAATTATGCAATTCATTGAAAGGTGCGATCCTGATGTCGTTCAACCTCTAAGAAATGTGATGGATGACACTTACAAATCCAGTGGATTAAAAAACTATGTGGATGATCATAATTTAGGGATCTGTTTTTTTTCACCCATTAAGCATGGCTTACTTACGGGGAAATATACTAAACCGGCACAATTTGAAGATGGAGATTTTCGTAGTCATGAAAAGGCCTTTAGTAATATAGAATTCCTCCAAAAAATGAGAGATAATAAAACATTGTTGGAAGACCGATTTTCAAATCGCCCTAATCCCGTGATGTACGGTGTTGTGGGTGCGCTATTTTCAGATTCGCCAACCGGATGTGCCCTTTTAGGACAGCGTAATGCAGACCAAGTAAAAATTGCTGCCACTTTGGGAGATTTACTTTCAAATGAAGATACCGAATGGGTGAAAACTTTGTATGCCTCTCATAAATATTAAAATCCCCGGATAATAATAGAGATGTAATTCATCTATAATCTAGAAAATAAAAAACTCAATTTGATCTTCAATACCAAAGTTACGGTTAAAAAATTTATATGAATCTATAATAAATATTTTAAAAGAATCTATTTTGGCAAATGGGAAAACTATAATCAATTTTTCGGTAAATGGTCAATCTGAAAAACATGCATCTCAATTACGTACTTATTGTCGAGAGAATCAAAAATGTCTTAAATATGAGACTCTAGTACTCAAGCTACGTGTCTGTGGAAGATGAACATATATTTGTAAAAAATGTCAAAAAATATAACTTGAAATGATAAGAAAAATAAAAAATTTTGATCAAGAATGGCTTGAGCTAAATGCTGGAATGAAAAAAGGGAGTCATGAATATCATTCATTTATTTTCTCTACAATTCGTTCTAATAAGCCAGAATTGAGAACTGTAATTCTGCGAGATATAAATACAAGCCCATATACAATCTCTTTCCATACTGATATCAGAAGTCAAAAAATTAAAGATCTAAAATTAAATAATTTTGTATCGGCACTTTTTTATGATAGGAAAAGAAGCGTACAATTAAGGTTATCAGGTAGTGCTACCATTGATTATAATAATAAAATAACAGAGACCGTCTGGGCCTCAATCACACCAGAGAGTAAAGTTTGTTATATGGGGCCATACCCTCCATCAAAAAAAATAGAAATATTCAAGCCAAATTTACCTGAAATAACACCATATGAAATCGATTCAGAATATGAAGAATTAGGCTATGCACGATTCTGCCGAATCACAATTAATATTGAGACTATTGATTGGCTTTTATTGCACCATGGTGGGCATAAAAGAATTTTATTCCAATTTAAAAAAGAAGTAAGTGCTGAATGGATTGCATCATGAGAAAAATAGAGATAACTCTACTTTTATTTTTTATGCTTTTAATCTTCTCATGTGCTTCAATTTATAAAGGAGGTTTTAAACAACCTGATTTAAATAAGGTTCAGCCTAATAATCTTGGTCCATTAGTTTTAAAATGGGAAGATGGGGTTCGTACATCTGGAAAGTCAAATGAATTTGAGTGGTGGTACTTTGATACTCAGCTTTCTGATGGCTCTATGGTTGTCTGCTACTTTTATAAAATACATTTTTTTCGCGATAGATATTTTATTGGCCTTAATTATAACTCAATTGAAAGTGAAGATATTTTTAAATTAAAATACTTTGATCGTGATGATGTCAGTTTCAGTAAAGACAGCTGCTCAGTAATAATGGGAAATAATTATTTTAAGGGTAACCTAGATAAGTATGAAATATTTATAGATCCAAATGACTTTGAAGGTTTTGGTGTTTCTTTAATTTTGGATTCCAAACTTCAACCTTTTCGACCTCAAGATGGCATTATTAAGGCCGGAAATCAATTTTTTGCGTGGCTTGCAGCAGTGCCTGATGGTGAAACATCTGGTTTCGTTACAGTCGGGAATAAGTCTCGTGAAGTTTCTGGTGATGGGTATCATGATCATAATTGGGGAAACACACCACTGCAAAAATTATTTAAAAGTTGGACTTGGTTTAGAGGTAAGGTTGGAGAGTACACCATTATTGCATCAGAGCTGAATTTATCGGAACAGCGTGGTGATTATAATATCCCAATTCTTTACATGGCAAATCAAGATACTGTCCTCATTAATAGGTATGCGAATGATGGGCTTTTCACAAAATATAATAACGTCATTGAAAATCTTTATAATCCTAAAAATGAAAACTTATATTCTGAATTTGATTTAATGACAGTTGATAATATTCTTATAAAGATAAAAGGCAAAAAAGTTATAGACAATTCAGATATTTTCGAAAGGATGAGTTTGCCCCGTCCACTTAGGTGGGTAATGTACCAATCAAAAATTGACCCTTATTATACTCGATTTAAGAGTTCGGTCTCTATGAAAATACCAAATAAAAAAGAGATACAGGGCTATGGCGTACTTGAAATCATGGATTTACAATAATGTCTAATATTATTTTAGATTTAAAAAATATAAATAAATATTATGGCAATCTTCTTGCTTTAGATAATGTCTCTTTTAAAATTACCAAAAATTCTATCCATGGAATTTTAGGCCCTAATGGAAGTGGGAAATCAACATTGATGCGTATTCTTTCTGGATTAATAAAATCTTGGGAAGGCAAAATTCGCATAAATGGTGAGGAAATTTCAGATAGGTCAAATCAACATTTAAAATCATTTGGATTTATGATTGAAAACCCATCATTTTATGAATATCTAAGTGCTGAAGAAAATTTAAAAATTCTTAGCCGACTCATAAAATGTAAAAAAAACATAATTGAGGATTTATTAGAAAAAGTAAGCTTAACTGATTGGCGAAATACTAAAGTACAAGAATTCTCATATGGTATGAAACAACGACTAGGTATTGCACAAGCTTTATTACATAATCCAGAAATATTAATTTTAGATGAACCTAATAATGGTCTTGACCCTGGCGGAATACGCGACATGAATAATTTAATTAGTAACCTTCAACAAGAAGGAAAAACAATATGTATCAGCACCCATATTTTAAAAGACGTTGAGCTGCTCTGCTCTGATGTTACTGTTCTTAAGAAAGGAAAATTAATATTGTCATCTTCCATGAAAAACTTAATGGAACAAAGTGAAATAATTAATATTACTTCACCTGAGATTGAGTTGATTAAAAAAGCATTAAAAAAAATCCCAAACTCTAAAATAAATATTATATCTAATAATTCTATTATGGTTGAGAGTAAAATGACAGTTTTAGAGTTATTTACACATATCCCTATGCATGTTTCTATTCATTCGGCAACAAAAGATTCAGGATTAACAAAACTTTTCTTATGATATTAAATCTTTTAAAAAATGAGTTAGTAAAAATTATTAAACGAAAACGTAGTTATATAAGTTTTTCCTTAATTATAGTTTTGATCCCTTTTATTGTAGGGGCAATTGACCATGGAGGAAATACTCTAGAAAAAAGTTTATATGGACAACTAGCAGACTCTTTTCTTTTTGTTGGATCTCTAATTAACGGCTATTTAGCAACTTATATAATTATTGCTATATTAATAAGCCACATGCCTTTTTTATCAACTATTGTAGCATCTGAAATTGTTTCAGGAGAATATTCAAAATCAACTTTTAGAATGTACCTATCTAGACCTGTTTCCAGAAGAAAAGTGTTATTGAGCAAACTAATAATTGTATTTATATACACAACTCTTTTAATGTTTTTTTTTATTTTTTATTCATTATTAATTAGCACCCTATGGCTAGGAAAAGGTGACTTAGCTGTCTTTCATAAAGGATTATTATTCTTATCTGAAAATGATGTTATTTGGCGATTCTTATTAGCTTTTATCCTATCAAATATTGTAATGATTACAGTATCGTCTTTATGCTTTTTTATTTCTACAATTTCAAGCAATAGCGTTACACCAATAATTATAACAATAAGTATTGTTTTTATTGGAACTGCTATCTCTTTAATTCCAATTGATTTATTTCAATTAATCAATCCCTATCTATTCACTGGCTATATAAATATATTTTTAACTGCTTTTTATGACCCAATACCATGGTTTACTGTTTTAAAGATGACCATAGTATGTAGTTTTTGGTCCTTTATTTTTATATTACTTTCATTTTATATATTCGAAAAAAGAGACATTACAGAATGAATAAAAATTATTTAATATTAATATTTTTAAGTAGCCTATTAGCTAAAGATCAACCTTCAATTACTCATATTATTGAAAGAGCTGATAGAGAATATAATCAAGTGAAAGACTTTGAAGCCACAATGTCTGTTAACCTAACGGTCCCCGGTTTTAGAATGCCTAAAAAAACATATAAAGTATATTTCAAATCACCAAATAAGATTAAGATCAAGACTAATGGATTTGGTGTGCTTCCAAAAACGGGCTTGTTTACATCGCCTAAAGATAATTTTGATAACTTAAAAAACTTGGAATTAATATTAAAAAACAATCCTACTAATTGTATTTTAATATCAGGTATAGTTATCCCCGATAGTTTGAAAGTTCAATTCCCAAACGAATATGCTAAATTAACATTTAATCCTTATGTCGATGTAGTGATAGATACATCTAGATGGGTGATTCAATCAGTTACCACTCGAATTGATACTGTAAAATTATTTGAAATTAAAAATTATTATAAAATTTTTGATAAAAAATATTTTATGCCTGTTCAATCTCAGATAGAGTATTATATCAAAGATGCAAATTTAGCAAATTGGCTGAATAATGATTTTAATGGAATGATGAAAATGGGGAATAAATTAAATAAGAAAACTGATGTTGTTCAAGGAACTATAAAAGTTCTTTATAGCAAATATAAAATTAATAGGGGAATCCCTGATCGTATTTTTAAGAAACGACCAGAATGAGTTAACTAATTATTTTTCAAATAAACCATAATCGTAGCGGTAATCCATCTGTCTGATTCCACAGAAAAAATGGGGCGCTTCCGGGTTATACCCGAATCACATAAATTGGGAAAAATAGAAAATTCTGATGGCCATTCTTGGGTGCCAGAAATTCACGATAATTACACTTTAGATTCTGCAGAGCCCGTAGAAGCGAAGCGGGGGGATATCCTGTTTTTCCATTGCTGTACAATTCACGGTTCCTTGCCAAATCTATCTGATAAGCCACGCAAAACAATCTTGATCCAACTCTATTCAGGAAAAGATAAGGTTATTGATAACAATCAACACACCAATATTCAACTGGTCTTGCGGGGGTGGAATCATCATGCTACCCGAAATTCCGTAAGCACTATAAAAAGTTAATCTTTTAAGAACGTACTTGTGCCCCATCCCGCCAACATAGCCAGCAATACAGATGGCAGCATTACATCTAATTTAGTTATATAAGGTTCAATAGCTGAAAAAGTGGGAACCACAAATTTGAAAAATGGGATGCACAAGAATCCTGTTACCATGGAAGCGATAGCGCCTTTTTCGGTGAAATCTTTCCAAAAAATAGAAAGGATTATTACAGGGCAAAATGTGGCGGCGATGCCCGACCAGCCAAAGATCACAAACCAGAAAACAGTCCGGGTTGGGGATAAAACTGATACTGCTAAAGCCACGCCTAAAGATAAAATTGCCAGGATCAGGGTAACTTTTTTGGATAAACCCATTAGCTTTCTTTCATTTATATCCGGATGAAGTATCTGTTGGTAAAAATCACGGGTAACGGCACTGGAAGCCACAACCAAAAGTGAATCAACCGTGGACATGACAGCCGATAAAACTGCTGCAATGTAAATACCAATAATCAGGGTAGGCATAACTTGTCCCAAAACCAATGCGAGAACATTTTCTGCGGCATTACCCAGGATCATTTCCGGGTTATCTCCTGCTTGGGTGAGCATATATCGTCCAAGAATTCCGATCATGACGGCCGCTGTATCCGTGAGCAAGGTATAAAATAGTGCAACCCATTTCCCTTTCTCGATCTCTGCTTCATTTTTAATGGCAATGAACCGTACGTAAACCTGAGGCGATCCCATGAACCCGATCCCAATAGACAAAAGCCCTAACACTGCAACAAAATTCATGAGCGTTAATCCCCCGGGACCCCATATATCTAGCAACCACGGATCAATGGACCTCAAACCTTCTATAATAGAGACATCTCCCGACAAACTAAAATAAGCAACCACGGGCAAGAGCAGGAGCCCTACAAACATAAGCGAGCCCTGGAAAAAATCAGACCAGGCTACTGCCATAAATCCACCGGAAAAAATGTACATAACCACTATCCCAAAACCGATGGCAATTCCGGTATAATAATCGATCCCCAGAAAAGATTCGAAAGTTTTTCCCGTAATATCGATCTGGGCGCTCACATAGATCACCACAAAAAGGGAAAGCGCCGTAGCAGCGACAATCCGAATTGTGTGCGTGGTGGATTTAAAATGACTCACCAAAAAATCAGGGATTGTAATGGAATCATATTCATCGGTCATACGCTTGAATTTCTTGGCCATGTATTGCCAGGAAAGCCACACGCCGATGACTTCTCCCACAACGATCCATAGAGCGCTTACGCCCATCATGGCGCCCATTCCCGTAACACCAATCAGGAGCCAGCCTGATTCTCCTGTGGACCGAGCCGAAAGGGCGGCAATCCAATAGCCCAGCTTTTTTCCACCTACATAATAATCAGATATGTTGGAAACACGTTTAGACGCAAAAAATCCGATGCCCAGCAGAATTAAGAAATAAAGAGAAAGAATAATAAGTTTAAGAATCATAAGTTGTCTTCTTCTTTGGGTAAGATCACCTTCATGGTTGGATAGGGAATTTGAATATTATTCTGTGAGAATAGTTTATAAATGTCTGTGTTCACGGCATCTACAGTCCGGCCACGAATTTCAGGTTTATGAATCCAGAACAGGAGTTGAAGCTTGAGACCGTGGTCACCAAATTCACGAAATCGTACACGGGGTTCCGGCGTATTTAAAACATTTTCATTTGCCTGCGCAATAGAAACCAAAACATTTTTTACATGATCTATGTCTGAATCATAAGCCACATGGATGGTAATTCGCACCCGTTCGGTTTCACCGGGGCCACCGCTTTCATTCACAATCTTGGATGCGGCAATAACAGAATTAGGTATGGTTATCTCAATATCATCCCGGGTCATGAAGCGGGTGGACCGCAATCCCATTTGCTTTACATAGCCCCGTTCGCCCGTGTCTAATAAAATATAGTCTCCTTCCTTGAAGGGTGAATCCGCCATGAGAAAAATGCCGGCGAAAAAATTGGCCACCGTATCTTTCGCAGCCAAACCCAAAACAACACCCAATACACCAGCCGATGCCAGGATGCCATTAATATTAATGTCCCAACTTAAGAAAATGAAATAAATGCCAAACAGGCCAATACCGATCTTGCCCAAATTATTAAAAAGCGGCAGTGTTTTTTTCTGCAGGAGTGGATTGGTTGTTTTCTTCGATGCCCATTCCATGGAGACCACTAATCCTTTCATCACAATTACCAACCAAATTAAAATGGTGATTGTTTTAAAAATGCCGACTAATGCAAAATCAATATATTCCGGGAGTCCCGCCGTTTTAACTGCGACGGAGAATCCAATAAAAAGAATGGTATAAAAAATGGGGCGATGCAATAACTGAAGAATCTGGTCATCGAGACTTGTTTGGGTTTTATCAACGATTCGTTTAAAAATTCGTGTAAAAATTACATCCGTTATTTTTGCAGCAATCACAGCCCCCCAAACAATCAGGACACTTTGAAGGATCGGATTGGCAAACGCCGCACCGTAATTCTCTTGGAACCAACTCATCATAGCCCCAAATATAAAACAAGTCGGATTAATTTTATTACTTTGTGATTCAAAAAATTGTGGTGTTATTATTAACTATCATTTATTTTAATAATACTGACATGCGGTGGCATAGATATGACTAATTTCAAAAATAAATTTTTTCTATTCATTGTATTTATCACTGTATTATCCTGGAGATGTACTCAAGATATGAAATATTCAAACTGGCCGACACACGGCTGGAGCATATCTACTCCTGAAGAACAAGGCATGAACCCAGATTCCCTTTTAACATTAAGTAAAAAACTTGAGAGTGGAGACTTGGGTTACATTGATGGCATGTTAATCATTCGCAATGGGAAAATCATTTTTGAAGAACAATACTCTAATAATTATGATTCACTTTTCAAAACAACAAATACAGAACCGGGGAAATACAATTATTACGACCCCAATTGGCATCCATACTATAAAGAGACAAAACTCCATACGATGCAATCCGTAAGCAAAAGCTTCACGGCGGCGGCCATTGGCATAGCAATCAAAAAGGGGCAGATTTCCAGCGTCAATGAAAAAATCATGGAGTATATGGACGAATATGAATCGGTCACTCCAAACATCAAGCGGGATGCCATGACCATCAAAGATGTGCTCACCATGACGACCGGAATTCTCTGGGATGAATTGTCCATGCCCTACACAGATACAAGCAGCACTTGTGTCAAAATGGAAGCCACTGATGATTGGGTAAAATTCGTTGTTGAACAGCCTATGGCGTTTGATCCCGGTGAAAAATGGGAATACAGCAGCGGAGCTACCATGCTACTTGCACATATTATAAAGAAAGCAACCGGGCAAGACTTAGCGCTTTATATAGAAAAACATTTATTTGATAAAATCGGGATTCAGGATTATTTCTGGAAACATATACCTTCAGGGCTTACCGATGCAGAAGGCGGTCTGTATCTTATACCAAGAGATTTGGCCAAGTTCGGCTACTTGTATTTAAACAATGGTAATTGGAATGGTGAACAAATCTTGCCTGAGAATTGGGTAAAGCTCAACACAGAAAAATATTTTAATACTTTATGGCCTGCGTTCAAATACGGATACCAGTGGTGGCTCCTCCCCTATGGTGAAAATCAGATTACCATGCTTGCATCTGGTTTAGGTGGACAAAGAATGCTCGTTATTCCAGAGTTGAATATTGTGGCCGTCTTTACAGGTTGGAATATTTATGATATTCCGGCATTGGACTCCTGGATGGCTATGCACAAGTTGATCAATGCAGTTGTGAAATAACAAATTGGTTATTTTGTCATAACCATTTTTTTTGTGACCGTGTTTGATTCCATTTTTAATTGACAGAAATAAATACCGCTGGGTACAGTTTTTTGATTTTGGTCAACACCGGTCCAAAGTATATTATGGTTTCCCGCTCGCTGAAATCCATCATGAAACTTGTAAACTATTTTCCCCGTAATATCATAAATAGCTAATTCAATATTGCCTGACTCTGGCAAAGTATAATTGAACTGAGTTGACGGGTTAAAGGGATTCGGGTAATTCTGGCTCATGTTAAACTGGGATGGAATTTGTGGTTCCTCTTCCTTGCTTAACTCTTCATCATGCTCGATCATGAAAATATGGGGTTTGTCTGCAGCAAAACTGGCCGATGTAAAAACAAGATCTCCATTACCATCATTGTCAATATCGCCGGAAAATAGTTTGGCCACCCGAAGTCTCCCCTGGTCGCTTCCAGGTGTATAGTCATCAGTTGTGTCATCCATAAAAATAACATGTTCTGTATAGCTTGTTACGCCGAATGGATCACCATCCACCCACTCCCAATCATACACAGCTTCATTGTAATGGCCTGCAATATAAAGGTTTGGGTTTCCATCACCGTCCGCATCTCCCAGTTTTAACTCCCTTAATCCACCGGGATAACTGGTAAAATAATGGAAATTATCAAAAGACAATTGGCTCACATCATCAACACCTTCTATTGCATAAAAATAACCGGGCGTAAGCAAGTTGCCTGTCAAAGTATTTGTTCCGGAAGTCACGGCAAATAATTCATTCGTACCATCTCCGTTTATGTCTGTGATAACCATACTCTGGTTTCCTCGTTCGTAAGCATTGGTGCTCACATAAAAATCGGTCTGATATTCATAAGCATCTTCACCTGTACTTTCATAAACAATGATATGGTAATATTCATAGCCAATGATGTAAATCTCCATGAGTCCGTCTTGATCCAAATCACCGACTGAAATATTATACCCACTCCAATTTGTCCACACAGCATCTTCGTATTCAACTACCCATGTCGGGTCACTGTAGTCGCTGTTTTCTAATTCAAATATCATTAACCGACTACTTCCGGTTGCACCCCATGGTCCATCCATCACAGAAACAATAACCTCAGGATTGGCATCACCATCCAATTCTGCCACCAGGATTTGGCCCGCTTCCCACACGCTATCCAAGCCCATGTCCCATGTCGCCGTTGGTGTTGATAAAAATGATAACGAATCTGGATCCCATTCAAATACTTGAAAACCATTTTGGCTAGGTACTCCTGGCTCAGTATCTGATAAAGAAAGAATTTCCATATAGCTATCACCATCCAAATCACCTACTGCCACACTGGAAGAATTATCATAGGAACAACTTAGATCATAAAATGTATGAACCCACTGAAGCCCAATTGAGTCATCACCCGCAGCTTCATAGTGATAGACACCATTGCAGTATTCTCCAGTATATGAACTGGATACAATAAAATCACCAAAATCGTCGCCATCAAAATCATAAGGCCCAACCATACTCCAAGGCGGACCAGCAGGAAATAAACCACCGGCTCCCCAAGGTTCATTGTTCCATTTCAAAGAATAAGAACTGTCAATGTCTGTTGCTGTTATATAAGATAATAAAAGCATTAAAGTAATCACGTGTTTCATTCTATCTCCATTGTTTAAAACCCATTTTAGTGTACTATTTATTATTGTTTTTTCAATTAAGTTTCCGTTCTTCATTTAAACCGAATTGATTAGTATTTGATTAAACTAATTATGGTTATTCAACACTTATTTTGTCACAAGACAAGCCCTAGATTAAGTATGCCTAATGAAAGCGCCTACCGATAAATTTCATTTTTGTTTATTGCCGGTTTTTCTAACCGCACTTTGGGCTCAGGGACCTTTTCTTGAAATCCGGCCATTTGTGCAACCAACTTTTGAACAATATTCATCCCGGAGTCATGTGGATCATCATTATCCATCAAGCAATATACAAGACGACATCTTTCTGCGATTCGATGGCGCAGAGTTCACCAATGATGTTATTTTCCCAGATTGTGCTTCAGGTTCAGCTTGCTATGACGGTCATGCCGGAACTGATTATTACATGCCCTTTGATACGCCCATACTTGCCCCGGCGGGTGGCTACGTTTTATGGGCCGCTTTTTCACCACCGGCTGATCCATGTCCCGGCGGAATTGAACCCAATGGAGATCAAGGAACAATCATTATCGCCCATGAAAATGGCTATTTTTCCTGTTATTTACATATGAATCCGCCACTGAATATTTCCGTGGGCGAAACGGTAGAAACAGGGGACACATTAGGATTCAATGGTAATTCTGGATGTGCCATCAATGCCCATTTACATTTTGAAATTCGCAAAGAAAACTGGTATTTCGATACCAGCGAACCCTGGGCCATTAATCCATATGGCTGGTGGGGAAATGAGGGTGATCCCATTGAAGAAATTCGTGGAAACCGGAGTGAATGGCTCTGGGTTTCAACTGAATTAGTAGATGATGGTGATAATGGATTTCAACGGTATTATGGTCCTGAATGGACTTATATAAATACCGGATATGAAGATGATTCCTGGAGCGCACCCGCTGTTTATAGTATTGATGATAGTCGCCATTATGCTATTTGGGTCCCCACATTAGAAGATACAGGTGAATATGATATTCAAATTTTTATACCGGAAGGCTTAAGTGCAGCAACGGGCGCCAGGTATGAGATTATTGTTCAAAATGAAGATGGCACCAATTCAAAAACTGTTGTGCTTGTTGATCAAAATTCCGGTACAGGTGATTTTTTTACCATCGCCACCCGAGATCTGCCAGACGGCTCAAAAAGCAGCGTTATATTAAGAGATTTTGTGGATGCCACATCAACGGGGGATTACGTGATTTTTGATGCGTTAAAATTTGTTAATACGGAGATGAAAATTTCCGACGAGCAGCTTGTGCCGAAAAATTTTAAACTTTATCCCCCTTTCCCAAATCCATTTAATCCCAGCGTAACTTTTCGGTATGAGATATTTCTTTCAAGTGATGTAAAAATTAATATTTACAATATTGGTGGAGAAAAAACAAATTCATATTATCAACAAAACTTGCAGCCTGGAACTCATGAATTTCAATGGACTGCAATATCTACATCCGGAGCCACTATCCCTTCAGGAATTTATTTTTATACTATAGAATCAAATGGGATCGTCCAATCCAAAAAATTAATTTTCATGAAATGATTATTGCTATGAACTTGAGAAAAACTTCCTCATTTCTTTTGTATTTTCTGGCAATTTTCAGTTGTCAACCACCAAACCAAACTCAACCAATGCTTATGAATGATATTTCCATTATCCCAGAACCTGTATCTAAACAAATTTTGAATGGCACATTTGATCTAAAGTCCATAAAGGGCATTATTTTGAAAAATGGATCTGAAAAAGAGCACCATATAGCAGCGTTATTCCATGAGTATTTGAACCCTGCTATCTCATTATCCATCTCAAAATTAGTACCAGCTTCTTTATCAGGTACACTGGATCATATTATCATTTCCTTGAATACCAATGCTGAAATTCCTCCCGAAGGATACAAACTCGCTGTGGGTGACCAACACACAATTAAATTAACAGCAAGCTCACCTTCCGGTCTTTTTTACGGTTTCCAAACTTTTCGTCAATTATGTCCACCGGGATTGGAAAAAGGTGAACGACCAGAAAATACACTAATACAAAATTGTAAAATTGTGGATGCGCCCACTTTTGGATACCGTGGAATGCACCTGGATGTATCCCGCCACTTCTTTGATGTAGATTTTGTCAAAACCTATATTGATATGATTGCCCTACATAAAATGAATGTGTTTCACTGGCATCTCACGGATGACAATGGGTGGCGGATCGAGATTAAAAAGTATCCGGAGCTCTCTGAAAAATCTGCCTGGCGTGTGGATCGCACAAAAGAACCCTGGAAAGAACAGTCATCGATTCAACCGGGAGAAAAAGCAACTTATGGAGGGTATTACACCCAAGATGAAATTCGAGACGTCATTCAGTATGCTTCGGACCGTAACATTATGGTGATTCCGGAAATTGAAATGCCGGGACATACATCTGAAGTATTCGCAGCTTTCCCGAATCTTTCATGTAAGGGAGATACGCTACCTGTTAATCCCGGATCCTATTGGCCAAATGAAGATATATTTTGCGCCGGGAATGAAGATGTATTTGTCTTTTTAGAAAATGTCTTGGGAGAAATCGTTGATCTTTTTCCAGGGCCCTATGTACATATTGGCGGTGATGAAGCTCATAAAACAAATTGGAAACAATGTCCTAAATGCCAAAAGAGAATTGAAGATGAAAGACTGAAAAATGAGCACGAACTTCAAAGTTATTTTATAAAACGTATTGAAAAATTTATTTTATCAAAAAATAAAAAACTGGTGGGGTGGGATGAGATTCTTGAAGGCGGTCTAGCGCCATCTGCAACCGTTATGAGTTGGCGCGGAATGAAAGGCGGGATTGAATCAGCCAAAGCTGGGCATGATGTAATCATGTGCCCTGTAAGTCATTGTTATTTCGATTATTATCAAGCCAATTCCGAGACGTCTCCTGAAGCATTCGGTGGTTATACAACCTTAAAAAAAGTTTACTCTTTTAACCCGGTACCGGAAGAACTGACACAATCAGAATCAAAATTTGTACTAGGTGGTCAGGGAAACCTCTGGACAGAGTACGTGCAAACACCTGACCTGGCACAATATCGTGTTTTGCCCAGAATGACTGCATTATCTGAGGTGCTCTGGTCCGGGCCTGGAAAAAACTCATATGAAAATTTTTATGGACGGCTTATTCATCTCCAGGATCGGTTTGATAGTCTAGGCTGGACTTATGCACCGGGAGCTTTTGTCGTATCCATTCATGCAAACCAGAAAAGTATAGGATCAGAATTTCAAGTTAAACTTAGTTCTGAAAAACCAGGAGAACCAATAAGGTTTACCATTGACGGCTCTGATCCAACTAATCATTCAGATCAATATATTCAGCCATTTTCTATTGCAGAAACAACAACACTAAAAACGGCTCTCTTTATTGATGGAAAGATGGCTGGAAAAGTTTCAGAAAAAATATTCAATTTTCATAAAGCATTAGGGAAATCGGTTAAATATAATATTCCTTGTAAACAAAAATATGCTGGAAATGGAGCAATAACTCTCGTGGATGGATTGACTGGAACTACGAGCCATAACGATGGCTATTGGCAGGGATGGGAAGGTGAAGACTTGGACGTTGTTATCGATTTGGGTAAGCCGGAATCCATTGGGAAAATTTCATTGAGTTTTCTTGAAGCTCATGGTTCTTGGATCTTTGTCCCTACAGATGTTATTGTATCCTTTTCTGATGAAGGAGATTCTTTTAAACAGGAAAAGAAAATTTCTTTAAGTGATGGTGAAAAATTTGGTAAAAAAAACCAGAAAGTTGTGGAAATGAATTCTCTTAATTCATCCGCAAGATTTGTTCGAGTTCAAGCCATCAATCGAAAAACCTGTCCAAACTGGCATGATGGTGCTGGAGGGAAAGCCTGGATCTTTGCAGATGAAATCGTTATTCGTTAATCTTTCAACGGCTTGAAACCATTGAAAGGTTAACATGATGACGAAATTAATATTAGAATGAAAAAGATTATTTACACCCTCACCGCCACTGTGGTCCTACTGCTTATTTCCTTTGCATTGGAGCCAAGCTTTACACCAAAGGGTTCGCTCTATATTTATAATGGAACAGTTATCACCCTGGAAGATGAGCAGCCGAAAGCAAACGCTGTTTTTGTGGATAAAGGAAAAATCGTAGCAGTTGGAAGTGACCCAGAATTACGATTACATCTAAAAGAAACAACCCAACTTATTGATTTAAAAGGTGCAGCCCTTCTTCCCGGGTTTATCGATCCACACACCCATCCCGTGGCCTCATCTTTTCTACATGGGATGATTGATTTGAGCGGATTTACACATAAAAACCAAAAAGAAATTTGGACTCATTTGGAATCAAAAATAAAAAATTATTCTCCGGGAGAATGGATATTGTGTAAAGGTTTGGATGTAGTTTTGGTAGCTGACCTAGAACCGCCGCACATCACCTATCTTGATTCAATTTCCCCAAACAATCCACTATTGATTTTGTCCTTAAGTATGCATTCCTTTTGGGGAAATTCATTGGCATTTACTGCCGCTGGGATTAATAAAAATTCCCCCAATCCCACCGGGTCTAGCTATTACGGGAAGGATGCAGATGAAAATTTAAACGGCTATATTTCAGAACAGGCGGCTTTTCGGCCTTTTAGGGATACTGTCATCAATGCCATGGGTAGTGCGGTGTTGAAAGAAAAATGTATCACTGTTCTGGATGAATATGCCGCCAATGGGAACACGTGCATTACATCCATGGGTATTACCACAAATGACCCGGATGTGATACGACTATATCAGCATCTCTCATCTCAACAAATATCATTATTCAACAAGGTTCTCCAAAGATTAGGACTCCTGCCCGACAGGAAGCCCACAGTCCGGAATTTTGTTTTTGTTAGAGATGATGCGGATTACTTATTGCCAAAATCATCCAATAATGGTGATAACTTTTTCAAAATGATGGGAGTGAAATTCTGGTACGACGGATCACCTTACACCGGTTCTAT
>Ga0209091_10000845_pt1 | contig 28378 bp, 23 predicted proteins | sample ArcticOcean_MG_C_6_FD_187438 | JGI IMG/M metagenome (GOLD analysis project Ga0209091, IMG submission 187438) | Marine microbial communities from western Arctic Ocean - ArcticOcean_MG_CB8_128 (SPAdes) (version 2) | ecosystem: Environmental > Aquatic > Marine > Oceanic | place: Arctic Ocean...
GTTATTTGACGCTGTGACCGAAGCCGGTGTGGTCCGTTTCAGACCGATTATCCTCACCTCGGTAACAACCTTTGTGGGCTTAATCCCCTTAATGACCAATAAAGATCCTGAGACCTTTATGTTTATCCCCATGGCGATTTCATTGGCCTTTGGCGTCTTGTTTGCAACGGTTATCACTTTGTTCCTGGTGCCGAGCCTGTATCTCATGCAAAACGACTATCTGAACTTTATTGGCCTTGGATCAAAGGCCGATGAACGCAAAGATGCCCTCCCCGATGCCACCGGGCCTGGCCCGATTTTGATTGAAACCTGACAAACCCGGGGCCCAACCCGACGGCGGTTTGGGCCCTACGTTGCACGGCATTCGCTTTTTCGTCGCACCCATCGGGTTGATCCGCGTGCCGCGATACCTGAGCACCCGCACAGGTTGAGGGTTAACAAAGCTCTTTGGACTAAGGCTTAATCGTTGAGAGGAACGCTAAGACCGCCTGATTAAAGGCCTCAGGGGCGTCATAGTGCACCATGTGGCCCGCACCCGTGATGACGCGGCTTTGCGCGCCGGTAATCAAGCCGACCCTTCGCGCCAGTTCTTGCTCATACAAGCGCTGCTGGCCGGCAAGCTCCGGGTGCATCGACAACCAATAGGTGAGGCCTTCTGACCCGGTAATGACGCAGGTGGGACAGCGAATATTGCCCAGCAGGGCTTCGCTATCCTCGTGGGAAAAGGTCGACCAAACCATTTGTGCTCGGGGATCCCAACGCCAAGACACACCGCCCTCTGCCGCAGGCCTCACACCCTGCTTTGCCAAACGTGCTGCGCTCGACGCCTCTAATCGTGGATTATTGGCTTGGTAGCGGGTAACCGCGAGATCCTCATTGGCGAAATTTTTTCGGCCCGGGCTGGACTGCTGCAAGGCCCGGACTTGATGGGCCTGCATCAAAGCAAGACGCTCAGCACTCAAAGCTGAGCCCTGTCGCGGCGGTCCAAACCCATCCACTAAAATTAAGCCTTGGACCCGCTCAGCAAAGAGTGCGGCAAACCGTGCCGCGATATGACCTCCGAGACTGTGACCGAGCAAAAAGCCCTGCTCAACCTTAAACGCATCGAACACCTGCAACAAGTCGGCGGTGAAATGCGACAGCGTGTAGACGCCATTTTGGTCGCTGCGCCCATGACCTCTTAAATCAGGAATGATGACCCGAAAGTCTGAAAGCGCTGACAAGAGCAAATCGAAACTCCCGCCGTGGTCTCGCATCCCATGCTGGATAACGACCGTCTCGGTCGCGGACTCATTGTAAACGGCAACCGACAAACGACTGTCAGCGCCCTCTATGGTGTATCTCACAACGCTTTGCCTCGCTGAGTTAATCGACCCGCATCGATTAACTGTCTAACCTCGCCCAAGGGCATAAAATTCCGAATTTGGACGAATGGACGCCACATTGGCCAAACGGTTACTCATTGCAAAAAATGCGGTGATCGCCAATATGTCCCAAACGTCCTCATGACTAAAGCCCAGATCAATGAGCACCTGGATCTCTGCGTCTGAGACCGAACCAGAACGAAGCGCGACCGCGCAGGCAAAGTCGAGCATCGCCCGCTGCTCAGGGGTAATGTCCGCTTTGCGATAGTTGATCGCCACCTGGTCTGAGATCAACGGATTTTTTGCTCTGATCCTGAGAATCGCACCATGGGCGATAATACAATAGTGACAATCGTTAAGCGCCGAGGTGGTGACAATGATCATTTCTTTGTCAGCTTTCGTGAGCTTGCCATGCTGCTGTTCAAGCAAAGCGTCGTGATACGCAAAAAATGCGCGGAACTCATCCGGCCGCCGCGCCAGGGCGACAAAAATATTCGGTAAGAACCCAGATTTTTCCTGCACTTGCGCGAGCCGATCTTGAAGGTCTTGGGGCAGCGCCGCAAGCACCGGCAAATCGAACCCTGATCGAATAATAGACTCAGACATCTTTTTAACTCCTTATCGGCCGGACCTTCCACTTAAGGGCCGCGGCCTGCCTCTATGTTTTAGTCCTAACAATGCCTTAGCGACTGATTGTTGTTGCAGGATCATATTCATGACCGTAGTAGCTGGCAATGGACAAACCCGCGGCGACACTCGTAAACGGATCATGCTCCACGACCTTTCCCGGAAACCGCGCGTCAAGGCATTGCCGAATGGACGCAATTAAACTGGAGCCACCGGTCCGAATCACCAAATCAACCTCAGATTGATTCAGGCCCGAGCGCGCCAAGGTTTGGTCAATCAACTGCTCTATTTGAACCAGCAATTCCCGCAATAGGTCATCGAACTCTGGCAAACTCACAGGAATCGAAAGGTCAAGCTCAGGAATATCAATGACCGCCTCTGACGCGACCGAGAGCTGCGCCTTCGCCGCCCGAATCGCCTGGAAAACGAGATAGCTTAAATTATGACTAATGAGCGCTTCGAGTCGTTGAAATTTTTCAGCCGCGGCGCCGCCCTGCTGAACGCCATCCCGGATTTTAGATCGATACTTGCCCTGATTTAGGGTGTAAGTCACCGGCCAATTCAGCAACAACGCCTCAAATTCATCAAAAGGAAACTCGGTCTCGATGACTTCGCCATCGACCCGACGCACCCAGCGTTCGCCTTTGCCAAGATGCGGCGAGATGAATCGTTTGAACATTAATTGGTCAATATGATCGCCCCCAATGGCCATCCCACTGGTCACCAGCACCGCCATCTGCAAACCATCAAACCGGACCAAACTCAAATCAAGGGTACCACCCCCAAAATCGAAGGTCAGGGCCAGGCCTTTTTGTTGCTCGACGCCCGATCGGACGTTTTGCACTAAATAACTCAAGGTCGCCGCTAGGGGCTCTGGATAAAATCGCTTTGATTGCAGGCCAGCATAGCCAGACGCTTCGGCTAACCGCGCGAGTGCGACCTCGCTGGCCCCACTCGGCCCTTCGAAATGAACGGGCCGGCCGATGACCACTTGATCACTGGCCAAAGAGACCACCCGGTCAATGCTCTGCCGGATGGCTTTGAGCATCGGCGTTAGTAAGGCAACCAATCGAAACGGATGATCAAAGACCATGAGTCGTTTCATCTCAGCGTTGCCAATCAGACGCTTAACCCCACGAAACAACCGGCCTGGTAGACCCCGGTCAATGACCGCCGCACCATACACCGCGCTCGTGGTGATTTCTGGTTGCGAGAAGGGGTCCCCCGCCTCGGCTTCACCGGTAACGAGCGACGCATGCGCGATAACTTCAGGCGTGAGTTCAACGATCCGGTCTTGGTTTTCCAAAATGTATTGTTGAATCGCGGCTGTGCCCGTTCTTGCGAGCAAGGCTCGATCCAAGTGCACGGCCGTCGGCATGACAACGGCGTCGTCCTCCAGTGCAATCATGTGAACGTCTTGCCCATCAAACCAGGCGGCTGCAGAGTTTGAGGTGCCAAAGTCTAACCCGACACCAAAAGCCGATTCGTTTCTGATCACAACGCACGCTGCCTGAATGGATTGAACAAGATTATAAACGGATTGAGATCAAAATGGGGCATGCCACCGCCGCCAACACTCGGCGGTGATGAGGCATTAGCGCCGGGTTAAGGCCGCTGCTTGGTTACCGAGCCCCATGCTGGCTAAAAATTGCCCGCCCGTTGCCAACAATCGAAACTCGGCCAACCGCAATTGGAACTCTGCCGAGACAAGCCCAGAGCGCGCTCGAAACAATTCATTTTGAATGTCGAGGACATCCAGCAAGGTACGTTTGCCAATGGCCAACTGCTCTAAGTACACCTCAAGCACTTCTTCCGTTGAGGTCACATGAACCTGCAGATACTCGATCCTGATCGATAGATCCTCGAGATCGTTCCAAAGAATACTGACGTCTTGGGTAATGGACCGTCGAAGGGCAACCAATGCTTGTTCTGCTGCGTTAATTCTGGCCACCGCCTCTTTCATCTTTGCTCGATCAGCACCACCGCGATAGAGGTTATAACTCATCTTAATGACCGCGGTTTCATCGTCATTCGCGCCAGGCGAGCCGTCCATGTCGTCGTTTCGAGTGGCGCCCAGCGCAAGGTCAATCCTCGGGTAATAGCCGCCCAAGATTTGTTTGCGAGCAGATTGCGAGGCCGCTAGATCGTGCTGCCCGGCCTTCACTTGGGGATTACTGCGAAAGGCAATTTGCACCGCTTGCTCAAGCGTTTCGGGTAAGCCTTTAGACCGGACCGGTAACGCAAGATCCCGCGGACTTTCGCCCACCACCCGATAAAACTCGACCCGCCCATTTTGGGCATCTTTTTTACTCAGCAAAACCGAGCTTTTTGACTGAGCTCGACGGCCTTTGGTCTGCACCACATCTACTTTTGTGCCAACACCACTTTCAAACCGTTCTTCAATTTTCGCAAGCGTTTCGTCATGTTGCGCTAAATTGGATTCTGACAACGCAACAATTTGATCGCGCCGAAGGACTTCTAAATATGCTTGGGCCGCTCTGAGCGCTGTATTTTCAAGCGTTGTTGAAAGTCGCTCGGTTGTGGCGGATAAGACAGAATTTTGCTGCTTCACAAAGTTCGCCGTACTAAAGCCGTCATAGAGCATTTGATTCAGCGTGAGCGAGCGCTCAAAACGATCGAACCGTCGCCCGTCGTCGCCCGTCGCTCGGGTCGTCGTGTTACCCGACTTTTCAAGGCCTCGGGCGAGAACCAGGTCAATGCTCGGCAAATAACCGGCCACGGCCTGACGTCGCAGCGCATCCGCTGCGTCAACATTAAAGGCCGATGACTGAATGTTAGGGTTCGTCAACAAGGTCTGTTCAATGGCTTCGACCACCGTTTGGCCGGAACACAGTGAACTCAACACCAGCAAAAACGGCGCAATTGGCGTTAATTGTCTCAAATATGTAACTCTTTAAAACAGGACGCATACAGTTTACCTAAGATCATGTTTCAGCGATACCGGCAGATTCGTAGCTGCCAACCATCATAAAGGCCGACCAAATATAGGGTTGTCCCCACAATGGCGATGCTTTTAGCGCTAATTGAGACTCACGCAAGGCTTGCCGAGCCGGCATACCGGTGAGTATGCGTTGATAAAACTCGGTCATTAACGCTTGGGTTCCCGCATCGCTCACCTCCCACAAAGAATTCACGACTTCCGAGACGCCCGCTTCTTGAAAAGCGCGCCGCAAACCGTAAACCCCTTCGCCCTCATGAATCTCACCGAGTCCTGTTTCACAGGCCGAAAGCACGACCAACTTTGTGCCAGACAGCTTTAGATCCAGGACCTCAAGCGCTGTCAGTACGCCATCGTTTCGAGTATCGATTTCTCCTAAAAATTTTGCATTTTTATTAATACCCGCAAAAGCCAGCCCTGCCCGCAAGAGCGGGTTATCCCCAGGCGGCGGCACTTGCAAATCAGCCCCCCTTTGTAGCTTCAATAGGCGTTTCTTTAAATTCTCATCGGCTTTGAGAAAGAACCCGTGGGTCGCAATGTGCAAAATTTCAGGGATTTCAGTGAGTTCACTGATGACCTGCTCTTCCGCCGCACCTTGAATGAAGACACTTCGCGCCTCGTTTTGAGCATCAACCTGTTCCAGAATGATCTCCCCTTCTTTTTGCGCACCGGGCAAGGGTAAAAAGTTCAGGCCGCGCAAGCCACTGCCAGCACCTCGAAGGGTGTCGCTTTGGGCCGCTCGACTCGCAGCGGCTTTCTTAATTTGATCGGGATCGGCAACCTCCGCAGCATCGTAATCCGGGCCAGCCACAATCATGTAGGGCCCTTCGGACAAGCTTAAAAAACTCGGTAGCAGATCGCGTCCGGAGGTCAGAAAATGAAAATCAAGGGTCTCAACCAGATAGGCGTCGTCAAAATCGACCAGGGCCGCAAACGGCAGGATATTCAGTAGGCCATCCGGAATCAGATAAACATACTCGATGCCTTCCGTCACATTGGCAATCGGCTCCCAAACCGCCTCATAAGCCATTTGACCCACTTCAATGAAATCCACCTCATCCGCGGCCGGGTCCTGAATAGTCTCACGATGCTCGGTAATGAGGTCATCAACCTCTGCGGCATCGTCAAAATTGACCAATGTATATGCCAGCGCCCCATCGATTCGAGCAACCACCGAGGCCACATAGTGACGGCCATCCTCGGTGCTATAGGATTGAAAATCGACCAAGGCCTTGCCCTCGCCGATCTCGGCTTCTAAGGCCTCGACGCTGATCCGGGCAATCGATGTCCGATACTGTGCGCTTGCGCGTCCTAGCTGGCCCTGCAATTCATTGACAGCCTGCTCCAGTTCATAAAGCGCTTCTGGGTGACGCCCTGCTGTTTCAGCGATCGGGCCGCTCAAGGTCAATTTCGCCAAGGATTCCCGTGCAACACGCAGTTCGTTCGCCAGGCTTGATAACGCTGGGTTCTGAGTCATCCGGCCGATTTGCTGAATTTCTGAGGTGATTTTCAGTAACAACCCCTTGCGATGCAGGCTGGCCTCTAACCCCAAACGTGCACTGCCTGGCCCACCTACTTGGGCAAGCAACTGCAGGTAGGACATAAATTCTGGCCGATGCAACCGCATATACCCTTCCCGAGCATTTTCACCCGTCACCCAGAGCATTCGATCAAGAAAGGCACTGCGACGCAGGAAGCCTTTACGCTTGAGTTCAACGCCGGCCGTTAAACTATCCTGGGCAACATACACATTGGACAAACCATTCAGCGCTTCAAAGGTATAGGGATGCTGTTCGCCCAATACGGCTTCGCCTTTGGCCAAAGCATCTTTCAGCATCGCCATGGCTTCATCCAACCGGTTTTGTTTCAGGTAAGCACCGCCCAAATCAATGAGCGATCGAATGACATCCGGGTGGTCATCGCCCAATTTTGCGCGTCGAAGGGTCAGCGCCAGCAACAGCGTTTGTTCGGCCTCAACCAATGCACCGCTTTTGAGTTGCACGCGTCCTAAATTATTCAGCGCTTTTAAGCGAAACGGATGATCTTCACCCAATGTTCGAGTCCAACGCGTTAAGACATCTTCAAAGGCAGGCGCTGCCTGCTCGTACTGATTCATCATAAAGTAAAGGAAAGCGAGGTTGTTCTTCATGGCGATGGTTTCAAGGTGATCCTCACCAAACAACGCTTGAAGGGTTAAAATGCTTTTTTTGTACAGCGGTTCGGCTTCTCTGAAGCTACCTTGGCTTTCATAGAGCAAGGCTAAATTGTTACTTTGACGCGCGGATTCTGGACCATCAGGGCCCCGAACAACATCCGTAAGCGCCAAGGCACGCTTCATCAGCGGCTCCGCCTGATCATACAACCCCATGGTTTCATAGAGATTGCCCAAATTATTCATGAAGGCGATAACCATTGGATCCGACTCACCAACCACCGCCTGCATGCCCGCCAGCACCTCGAGAAAGGCTTCTTCGGCCGCATTGTACTGACCAAGTCGTTGCCGTAAATCGCCCTGTTTGCCGACCAGCGAATACAGATTCTGTGGATTGTTCGACCAAAGCTGCCGAGCCCGCGGCTCAACTTCGGTTAAGACCGCCAATGCCTCATCAAAGGCTGCCGTATCGATTAAGGCATCGACCAGATAGACCTTTGCTCGCAGCCAAGTGTCTGAGCCAACTGGCATCATGTCCAGTGCGTCGCTCAGCATGGTTTTGGCCGCATCACTATCGCCGATTTTGCGGAGCACGTCGGCCCGTCGTAACGTCATACCCAGCGCGCGCTCCGATGCTTTGCCCGCGGCCGCGGTGGCCAGTTCAACGCCACGACGCAACTGCGTCTCGGCGGCGGTCAATGCGCCACGATCGATCTCAATGATCGCAAGGTAATCTAAACAAGCGAGGTGCCGTTGGTGCCATGGGGAAATGGCATCGGCCAAGGTTGTACACAGCGCTTGCTGCGCAGCGGCAGCCCGTTCGCCCCGCCCCGTTTGATTGAGAATCTTGATTTGATCTTCCGCGATCAACTGATTAAAGGCATGAGCCGCCGGCAGCACCGCTTGCATTTGAGATTGCGCAATATCCAAGATGTCTAACGCGGTTTCAATGTCGCCTTTCATCAAGTAAACCCAGTGCGACTGCGCCAGCATTTGAACGGCGCTTGGATGCTCCGGACCCAATTGTTCTGCATAGCTCCCGTAAGCGGCATCGATCATGGCTTCTGCATAAGGTTGAATGCCCGCATCCAACAGTTTTTGAAATAACCGAAACTGGGCATCGGCGGTGAGCAGATGAGCGGGTCCAATCACATCCGAGGCAAACATCACCACCCCTTCTTGATCCACCAACCCTTGTTGCGGGTTGCCGGACTCGAAACTTGCTTCGGCCTCGGCCGTCAGCGCCTCAAACGCATCGATGATATCTTCCATGCCCTCGGGGACTGCTCGAGCCGCCGCTAAGGCTTCTGAGAATTGCGGTGGCAGCGCCGATTGGGATTGCCCGATGGGCCCCAGCAACTCGGCCACCTGTGCATAGCGGCCCGCTTTGACCGCGGATTCCAGTTCAGAAAAGTCACCCGCCTGAGCAAGACCCTGCGTGAATAAAAAAATTCCACAGAGTGCTCGTCGCGCCCGTTGGGGCCAAACCAGTTTTTTCAAAACGATGTGCTTTTGAGTCATGGCTATGATTCTCTTTTTTTAGGTTTAATGGAAATATCCATCACCGTCAACGCTCTTTTATCGCCCATCCGTGATATAAAAACGTCCCAAAAGGTATTATGCACCGAACCTTTGCAACGAGAGACAAGAATTTATGCCTCAGCACCATAGAAACTCCTGGGCCGCGCAAGCGCTCGGTCGCGTGGTCCTCAAGATCATGGGCTGGAAAGTCTCAGGCGCGCTGCCGGTCGAGCCCCGAAGTGTGATCATTGCGGCGCCGCACACCAGCAATTGGGACTTTGTGTTCTTGATCGCGGCGACCTCGGCATTGGGCGTGCGCATCCATTGGTTGGGTAAGGACAGTTTATTCAATCATCCCTTAGGTTTTATCATGCACTGGCTTGGCGGGATTCCAGTGAATCGCTCGAAACGCAACCAACTGGTGAGCCAAATCGCCGAGCGCTTTCAAGGGCAGGCGAGTCTGCATTTGGTGATACCACCGGCCGGCACCCGCGCCCATACCGATCGATGGCGCTCAGGTTTTTACCACATTGCGCAGAATGCCAACGTCCCAGTGATTTTTGGGTTTCTAGATTACCCGAAGAAACTTGCCGGCATTAGTCAGGCGATGCCGCTTAGCGGGCGTTTGAAGGAAGACATGGATCGAATCCGGGCGTTCTATGCCGATAAAGTCGGTAAGTTTCCTGCGATGTCCAGTACGATTCGCCTTGACGAAGAGTCTCAGGATCCGAAATAACTGCCGTGAACCGGAGCACCCTCAGGTTCACGGCGTATTCTAGGCCTTAGCGCCCTTTATGCGACACCATCAAACACAATGACACTTCGCGCAACCGAGCCTGCCTTCATGTCGGTAAACGCCTGATTAATATCCGTAAGCCCCACCCGCTTCGACACCATCTCGTCCAGATGCAGCTTCCCAGCAAGATAGAAATCAACAAACCGAGGCATGTCAATTCGAAAGCGGTTGGAGCCCATAAACGAGCCTTGAATGCGTTTTTCTTGTAAAAAGGCCGCGCCCATGAGCTCAATCTTGACCCCAACCGGGATCATCCCGATCACGGTCGCTGTGCCGCCGCGACGCAGCATGGCAAACGACTGCTCAGCCGTTGCTTTCAGTCCAATCGCTTCAAAGGAGTAATGCACGCCGCCGCCGGTCATTTCCATGATCTGCGCAACGGGATCCCCATCAGCCGCATTAACCACATCGGTGGCACCAAAAACTTTCGCCATCTCAAGCTTACTCGCCATCGTATCAACCGCGATAATGCGACCCGCACCGGCGAGCGCCGCCCCGTTAATACAAGACAACCCAACCCCGCCGCAACCAATCACCGCAACGGTTGTGCCGGGTTCAACCGCGGCCGTATGAAACACACTGCCCACCCCGGTCGTCACAGCACAGCCAATAAGCGCGGCGCGATCCATCGGCATGTCTTCACGAATTTTTACGATGGCATGTTCATGAACCAACATCTGTTCTGCAAACGACGACAAATTGGCAAACTGCTGCACAGGTTGCGCATTTTGAGCCAGCCTCGGTTCGTCTTCAGGGCCCCGCTTGGTTTCAGGACTCTGGCAAAGCGACATATGACCCGTAAGACAGTCTTCACAATGGCCACAAAATACCGATAAACACGTAATGACATGGTCACCCGGCTTTACGTAGGTCACATCGCTCCCCACCTGCTCCACAATGCCAGACGATTCGTGCCCTAAAACCATGGGGGTCACCGCAGGATAAAGCCCTTCAATAAAATGCAGATCGCTATGACAAACGCCAGCGGCGGCGGTTCGAATCAAGACTTCTCTTGGCCCTGGTTTTGAAATCGAGATATCCTCGATCGTGAGTGGTGCTCCAATTTCTCTAAATATCGCCGCTTTCATACAATCTCCTTTACGAATCCGGTTGGCTGCTTTACTGAATCTACTTGCTGGCAACTATGCCTGTTTAATGTGCCAAGGGAAAGACCGATTCATCTCATCACGCTGGCAGCGCAGCATCATTTACCCAGGCCTGGTTCACGAACGCCCTGCCAACCCGCGCCGTGGTTAGCGGATCAAACCCAAGACAGACCTTAATGTGATCCGCCGTCGACCGCCAGGATTGCCCCGGTTGTAAAACTGGCGCCGGCACCGGCGAAATACAACGCAGCGGCCACAATCTCAGCCGCCTCACCGCCCCGCTGCATTGGAATCGAGGACTCGGCGCGGGCGTTAAACGCCGCCATATCCCAAGCGTCACTGATATCGGTCAAGAAGGGCCCAGCCATGATGCAATTGACTCGAACTTTCGGCCCATACGCCGCCGCAAAGGATCGGGTCAGGGCATTTAATCCTGCTTTTGCCGCGCCATAGGGCTCGGAATTGGGGCTTTTGGTTACCGACGCTGAACTACTAATATTAATCATACTGCCGCCCTCGCCTTGCATCATTCGATCGCCCACTGTCGCCATCAACCGAAAGGGTCCCTTTAAATTAACCCCAATTACCTTGTCAAAGAGCACTTCAGAAATCTCTGATAAGGCTGGATACAACGGTGACATACCGGCGTTATTGATCAACACATCAATTCGGCCAAATCGCGCAATGACTTCCTCAACCATCACCCCCAAATCGTCCCAATCCCCAACATGGGTCGCCCGCACAAACACCTCTGTGCCATAAGCTTCAACCAGCGCCGCTTTGGTTTGTTCACAGCTGTCTAATTTTCGACTCACAATGGCCAATTTGGCCCCTTCTGCGGCAAAGCCCTCCGCCATGGCGCGGCCCAGCCCGCGACTGCCGCCAGTAATCAACACCACTTTGTCTTTAAATTGCGTTCCCATTATTGTGCTCCCTTAATCGTTATCCCTTCACCCGATAAAACTTTTCCGAGGCATAATCTCAAGTCTCTAAGCGCTGGTCTCGTCCTCGAAGACAACGGTCACGCTCGCAGCGCAAGCGCTGGCCTGCTGCCGCGCACCGCTTAGGTCATCGCCCTTTGCCAGCGCGACGCCAAGCCTGCGGTGCCCCTCGAGGGTTGGCTTACCGAACAATCGCACTTCGGTCTTGGGCGACTGCAGTGCGTCTGCGAGCCCCAGAAACGAAATTGCCGAGGACTGGCCTTCCGCCAGAATGACGGCCGAGGCACTGGGTCCAAGCTGCTCGATCACTGGAATGGGCAAGCCCAAAACGGCTCTGACATGCAATGCAAACTCCGATAAGCTCTGCGAAATCAACGTTACGAGACCCGTGTCGTGAGGCCGAGGTGAGACTTCGCTAAAAATCACGGCATCGCCCTTTACAAAGAGCTCCACCCCAAAAATGCCAAAGCCGCCAAGGCTATCGGTAATGGTGCGCGCAATCGACTCTGCGTTGCGCCTTGCTGCTGTTGACATGGGTTGCGGTTGCCAGGATTCCCGATAGTCGCCTGCTTCCTGCCGATGACCAATGGGCTCACAAAAGCTGGTGCCATCGCGATGTCGAACAGTGAGCAAGGTGATCTCATAATCAAATGCCACAAAGCCCTCAACAATCACTCGTCCTTGCCCACTGCGGCCCGCCGACTGCGCATGGACCCAGGCCGCCTCGATATCCAACGCAGAACGCAAAATGGATTGGCCCTTGCCCGAGGAAGACATCACCGGCTTCACGAAGCAAGGATAACCCAAACGTTCTACCGCGGCCCGACAGCTTGCCGCGTCATCGGCAAACGCATACGTTGAGGTTGGCAAACCTAAGGTCTCTGCGGCCAATGTTCTGATGCCCTCCCGATTCATGGTTAACTGCGCAGCCCTTGCCGTCGGAATCACTCGAAACCCTTCTTGTTCCAACGCCAAAAGGGTCGCGGTGTTGAGTGCTTCAATCTCAGGAATAATCAAATCGGGCTGTTCTTGCTCAATCACCGCGCGGAGCGCATCCCCGTCGAGCATGTTCAGCGTATAGGCGCGATGCGCCACTTGCATTGCCGGCGCATTGTCATACCGATCGAGCGCGATGACCTCAACGCCATATCGTTGAAATTCAATCGCCACTTCTTTACCGAGCTCACCGCTACCGCAAAGCAGGACTTTAGTGGCTGTTTTTGTGGTGGCTGTTCCAATTTTTTCCAATTGATCCGACTCCTTTGCGACCCGCCCTATCTGACTTTTGGCCGGACGACCCTGACCAAACGCTGCCATTATGACGCATCAAGGGTCCCGATGCTGCGCCGGGCACTATTGCGCAAGCATAACAAAAATACACAGCCCGCCAACGCGCCAAACCCGCCGGCCACCAAAAACGGAATTTGGTAACTTCGATGCAATCCCACCAACCACCCCAACACCCCAGGACCCGCAGCCACCCCCACAACGCTGGCTAAATTGGCCCAAGAAAACAATCGACTGTAGTCGAGCAAGCCGTATCGCTCAGCGATAATGAGCGGCTGCAGCATCAACAGATTACCGACCGTGATGCCCAGCAGCGCCAGGCCAAAACAGATCATGAGCGTTGATTGCGCAAGACCCAGCAGCATCAAGGCCGCGGCCTGGGCAAACATCATGACGGTGGTGAAGCCTAAAATCGGCACCCGTTCTAACAAAAAGCCGCCGGCCAACCGGCCCACAACACTGGACAAGGGCAGAACCATCATCATCAAACTCACCCAAGCGCTCGGCACGCGCTCGGTAATCAGGCCATATTGATGGGCAATGCCACCCACCTGAGACAACATGACAAAGCTATAGGCTAGGTTGAGCCACAGAAAGAAGGGATCTCGAATCGCAACCCCAAAGGGGGTCCCTAAAGCGATGCTGGGGTGCTCCTGCCAGACCTCACCATCGGGCATCATCTTCAATTCAGCGGGGAATGAACGCAGTAACCAAAGGGTAATGGGCACGACGCCCAACAGGTACAAGATGGCTTGAAAACTCGCAGCTTGGGGCAGGCCAAAGGTTGAGACCCAGTAGGCTGAGAAGGGTGTGATGAGCATGCCGCCCACGGACAATCCCGTTGACGCGATCGATAGCGCGCGGGCTCGATGCACCACAAACCACCGAGAGATCAGGGTGGTTGACGGCAAGAGACCCGAGGCACTAAAACCGAGTCCAAACAAGGCATAGACCGCATACAGCTCCCAAAGCGCCTCAATTTGGCCAATCCAATGTAAGCCAATGGCCGCGAGCACGGCCCCGGTCACGACTATCCACCGAACATCATACCGATCTAACAGCGGCGCGATGCCCAAACCCGCAACACCGCTCACTAAAAAGAACACCGACACCGCTGAGGAGGCGGCTTCAATAGAATAACGACCAGAGGCCGCCAGAGCTTGAATAAACACCGCATGGTTGTAAAAGCCAAGTCCTGAACTGAACGCAAGGATTACGAATAATCCCGCTACCAGTCGCCATCCATAAAACATTGCGCTCGGCTCGATTTTTTGTGAACTGTAGCACACCTTTTTAGGCGCTCATGACAAACCAATCGGGTGTGATACCCTTAGCCGCCTTTTTTATTGGGGAATTCGCTATCTACCGTTGGATGATCTTATTCGGAGTCTGGAGCTGTTACGCCGCCTTCGGTTTAACCGCGACCAGTCTTGCCCCGCTCGTGCCCCTGATCGAAGCTGATTTATCGATTTGCACACGGCCATGGGCAGCATTATGGGCGCGTGGCAGTTGACCTACATCGGCTTTGCAATTCCCGGCGGCATCCTTCTCGACAAAATCGGATCTCGCTTCGCGCTTACCACCGGCGTGCTCATCATTGCGTGCTCGGCACTGCTGCGAGGCCTGAGTGATGACTACGTCAGTATGCTTTTGGCAGTGATGCTGTTCGGGGTCGGCGGGCCCATCGTTTCAGCCGGTGCGCCAAAAATCATTACCCGCTGGTTTGAAGGGCCCTCTAGAGGCCTTGCCATGGGGATCTACATGACGGGCCCGGCCATTGGCGGCGTCATCTCTTTAACCCTTACCCATTCTGTCCTGCTGCCCTTGCTGGGCTCCTGGCAAAACCTCATGTTCTTGAATGCTGGGATCGCCCTTTTGATTGCACTGCTCTGGTTTGTCATCGCCAGCCGATCCAGCATGCGAGCGGCCGAGGCCGTCTCTCGATCGAATCAAGACCAGCAGCCTCTGTTGATTGGGACTCTTTTAAAGCAACCCGCGGTGCGACTGGTTCTGATCATGAGTGTCGGCGTTTTTATGGTGAACCATGGCCTGAACAATTGGCTACCGTCCATTTTGCAAACTAGTGGCATGACGCTGATTGAGGCGGGTTATTGGGCTGCGATCCCGACTGTGATCGGGATCCTCGGCTCGCTCACCATCCCAAGGCTCGCCACACCGGGCCGGCGTTTCGAGATCCTACTGGGTTTAGGCCTGGCGGCCGCAATCGCCACGATCTTGTTGCAATTTAATAACCCCACCTTGCAAACCAGCGGCTTAATTCTGCAAGGCATTGCGCGTTCAAGCTTGATGACGGTTCTGATTTTGACCCTGGTGGAACTTCCTGGCATCGGCGACAAGTACGCTGGCATGGCCAGCGGCTTATTCTTTTCGGCCGCCGAAGTGGGTGGCGTGATGGGCCCGATTGCCCTCGGTCTGCTTTATGATGTCTCGGGCAACTTTAGTTTGGCCTTAATACTTTTAACCGTTATCAGCTTGGGGCTTGCAGCGTCGACCCTGCGCCTGAAAGGTTTGGCCAGTGTGCCCGCGGCAGATCGCCCGGCGCGCTAATCTCTAACGAATGGGGTTGCCAACATTAAAGATGCCGCCAGCATAGGCTCGCCCCGGTTCGCGCTCGGCATCCGGTGGGAATAACGCGCGTTTTTGCTGGAAATACTCGGCTCGAAAGTCCCCTTCAGAGGCTTTGGCATAGGTGGCATACAACGCTCGCCTTGATCGTGAACTCTGGTTGACCTCAGATCGGTGGGGTAAAAAACTATTAAAGATCACGAGGTCTCCCGGCATGCTTTCAATCGATTGCCAGCGCAAAGAATCAGCAACCGCTGACGTGAGGGTTCGATCCGGATTCATGGACAAAAGACGGTCGCAATGCTCGATCTGTGCGACCTCAAGACACCCGTTTTGCGCCGTGGCTTCGTCCAAGCTCACCATCACCGTCAAATGCGTACTTTGACCAAATAAATCAAAAGCTGGGGCATCTTGGTGCGGCGCAAAGCCTTCCCCTCCAGGGCGTTTTAGGTTGATTTTTTCCTTGAACAAGACGCCAGGCGCCCCCAAACACTGGCTCACCAGGCCCATGACCTTACACCCGACCAACAAATCGCGCAGTCGAGGCGCATCCTGCAAAAAATGCTCTACCCGACAGCACTGTTTGCTGCCTGCCTGGACCTCAAAATAGGTCATCCAGCGCTGCGGGCCTTGCGCCCCGGTCATTTGATCTAATTCAGCCAGCCATAAGGCCACAAACTTTGCATCAAAGGCGCCTGGCACCACCAGGTAACCGTCACGCTCAAATTGGTCAAGCTGATCAATTGTCAATTGGGTTGCGCTTAAATGGTCCTGGATCAGCGCCTCATAGGCGCCAAACCCGGGCACGCGCGCGTTTGGGGTCTTCGCCAGTTCATCCCAACGGCGAACGGCCAAAGCCAATGCAAAGATTGGGTCACACTCAAAGGCTTGCGCCTCTGCCGTCGTCATTGCCCCACCCTGAAAGGTCAAGGTTTTTTGGCTGGCCTGACTGAGCGCGGCCGCATACTCTGGCGACTGGGCAACCTGATATCGTTTGGCATCGACATGTCGGGCAACCAACCCACAAACTCGCTCTGAAAACCCTAAGGTCGCTAAATAATGGGCGCCCAGTAGTTCATGCTCTGGCGTCCCAAAACCTGCCATCGAGCCCTCGTTGGGGTACTTGAGATGACCAACATCATGCAACAACGCGGCGAGCACGGCCTCGCTGGGCGCACTGGCGGCAGAGGCTAGCGCGGCCGCTTGCAGGGCGTGATCGCGTTGACTGACCGGCTCGCCAATATAATTCTGGCCGCCCTGATCAAAATAAAGTTCGGCGAGTTGTTGCACACTGTCCATCATTGCGCCTGAGTCAGATCGATCGAATCTCGGAGCACAAATTTCTGAACTTTTCCGGTCGCATTGCGAGGTAACGCATCGGTATAGATCACATATTTGGGTTGCTTAAAGCGCGCCAAGCGATCACGGGTATGCCGCCTTAACTGATCGGCATCGAGCACCGCCCCGTCTTGCAAGGCAACCACGGCGCACCCCGCTTCGCCCCATTGTTCATCGGCAACCCCAATGACCGCCACTTCACGGATCTCTTTGAGCTCGTACAGTATGTTTTCGACCTCGGCCGGGTAGACATTCTCACCCCCTGAGATATACATATCCTTCAAGCGATCTTCGATGGTGATATAGCCTTGTTCATCTCGGCTGGCGATGTCGCCAGTACGCAACCAACCGTCGACAAAGGTCTCTTCGTTGGCATCTGGACGCCGCCAATACCCTGGTGTGACAACCGGCCCACGACACCAGAGCTCGCCAGCTTCACCCGGCAGCGCATCACTGCCATCGTCTTTAACAATTCTGATTTGAGTGTGCCGCAACGCTTTTCCGGCGGACCCAACCCGCGCGGGCACATCCTCATAACCCAAAATACAGCAGCTCGCCATATTTTCTGTCATCCCATAACCTTCTTGAATCACCAAGCCGCGCTCATACCACCAATTCACCAGAGCTGCCGGCACCGCTTCAGCGCCGGCAATGCAGACCCTGAGCGAATCAAAATTCGCATCGCGATTTTTCGGGTGATCCCGCAGGGCATTGAAAATTGCTGGGACGCCGAGAAAATGGGTCACACCCAGTTCAGGATCTGAAAAGGCGTCCAGGGTTGCGCCGGGATCAAAGGTGCGCATGATGATGGCCGTGCCCCCAAAGAACAGCGCAGGACAAGTAAACACCTGTAAACCGCCGATGTGAAACAACGGCATGACCGTTAAACCCACCATGTCGCTGTTGCAATGCATACTGCTGGCGTTGATTTGCGCCCAGACCATCATCCCATGGGTGATGATGACCCCCTTGGGCAACCCGGTCGTGCCAGAGGAGTACATCAACATGCACTGCTCATCGGTTGTCAGCGAGACCATGTCAAGCATCGGCGCCTGATTTTCAATGGCAGACTCAAATGCCGACGGCGCCCCTTGGCCTTGGGTTTCAAACACATGCGGCACCTGAACCGTTAAGCCTTCAACGGTCTGGCTGAGCTCTTCGTCGTAAATCATCACCATCGGTTCCGCGTTACCAATAATGTAGTCCAGCTCTGGCGCGGTTAATCGAAAGTTTAAAGCAAGGTGCACGGCGCCCAACCGCCAGGTTGCAAAAACAATGTCTAGGGTGTCCATCGAATTCAGCGCCAAAACACCAACCCGATCGCCCCGACCCACTCCCAAACTTGACAGCCAGGTCGCAACCCGCCCGACTCGCTCATGCGCTTGGGCATAGCTTTGACGTCGACCGGATGGTAATTCAATTAATGCCGTCTGATTGGGCTTGAGCCCAGCGTTGTAACCGAGCCAATCAACCACGATGCCATGGGCCGCATTCGATTCTGTCATCTTTACACTCCTATCTTGCATTCAAAGTCACGCCGATGGGTGTCCCACCGCGCCCGCGATACCGAGACTTCGCGCTGCGACACGAACCACCGAAAAGTAGCGCGACGACCTTTAACGCGCTGCCGCACCAAGCCTTTTTACCGGAAATAGAGTACGCTACTTCGATAAAAGTTAGAACACAGGGCACTTGAAATGTTGCAGCCCCTCGAACCAGTCCAAATCAACTACGCAACCCCTGACGGCGATCTCGAGTCCCATGCCGAGACGCTTTACGACGGTCGGGCGGCATTGCCCTCGCTTGAGTTTGCGACCACCGGATTCACCCTGCAACGCAATCAGGTTAAGCATCCATCCTGGACAGATCCTAACTGGATTAATGGCAGCCACCGCGAAGACATCCGGCAATTGGCCATACAGTTTAGTCACTGTGATGAGGCGATTGTGTATCCGGGTATCATCCGCGGTCCCAAAACGCTGGTTGCCCATGATGATCATTTACCCATTCAAGTCGCGCATTCCGACTTCACCGATGACTTTCGCCCCATGGTGCTCAACCCAACCCGCCCTTATGCGCAATTCTTAAGCCCTTTACTCGCTGCCGCCGGAAGCTCCTACACCCGACTGAATGCGGCCAAAAGGATCTTGGTGTTACAGTTCTGGCGCAATACCGGCGCCATCAACCCCGATTTACCGCTTGCCATTGCGGATGCCAGCTCAATCCCTTATGGGGCGCTCCACCGGGAAACGGTCGCCCAATATGGCGGAGAACCCATCGAGTTTGAAACCTTTATGCTGAAGCCCCCCGCAACCCCCAACGCTTACCGTTGGTACCATTTCCCGAAGATGCAGCAGGATGAGGTGCTCATATTTAGAACCTATGACAGCCAGCTCGAAGAAGCGGGCCAACCTTATTGGACCCCACACTGCGCCTTCCAAAATACCGATCCTGACGCAAGGCTGCGGCCCCGACACAGTCTTGAAATGCGGGCTTTGTGCTTGTTTGACCCCTAACCCACGCCGGCTTTACTTGAATTCCACCCTTCCCAATCCCCGTCCTGGTTTTCGCACTGGTTTTCGTTCTGGATTTCGTTTTGAATTCGTTATGGCGGGCCGAATTAACCGTCAGCGGGTTGGCCAAGCCCTGGGTTGCCGCGACTTAACGGTTGCCACCGAGTGCCTTACAATACCCTCTGTGCTTCGGCCGACAAGCAGCGTGAGGCAAGCGAACATGGGCTTGGTTTTGGCGACGCAAGGCGGACGCAAGGCGCGCGCAAAGAGGACGCAAAGAGGATGCCAGGCGGGCGCAGTCGATGGCGATGGCGATGGCGCAACGATTAACAAAAGGGATCCGGAACACAAGGGCGGGGCTTAAAAGGCAGGCGCGCAAACGGGATGAACCCAAAAGGAATGAACCCAAGTGGCAAACGCCGCGAAACCGGCCGCGACCAAGACCACAGCCGATTGTTGGGCTACGCCTTGGTCTTTAACTCACCGCGGGTGACCGGCACGCGGCCAAAACCTTCGCCGTAAGAGGATTTTAAAATGTTGCCAGATCAAATCTTGTCCCGGTTAAAGAACATTGTTGGGGACGCGAACGTCTTGCTCGAACCTCAGGATTTGCAGCGCTTTGGGGTGGACCGCACCACCCTCTGGCAGCCTAATCCCTGCGCGATTGTCCTACCTGGATCGGTTGAAGCCGTTCAGAAACTTGTACTGCTGGCCAACGAATGCAACTTGGCGATCGTGCCCTCAGGCGGTCGAACGGGCCTCAGTGGCGGCGCCGTGGCCAATAACGGTGAGCTGATCATTGCCATGGACCGCCTGAACGAGGTTTTGGATTTCAACCCCATTGATCGCTCAGTGACCCTTGGCGCGGGCATGATCACCCAGCACCTCCAGGACTTTGCATCGAGTAAAGACCTGCTCTACCCCGTCGATTTTGCATCAACCGGATCAAGCCAAATCGGCGGCAACATCGCAACAAATGCTGGCGGCATCAATGTCATTCGCTACGGCATGACCCGAGACTGGGTCATTGGCCTGAAGGTCGTAACAGGCGCTGGCGACATTTTGGATTTTAATCAGGGGCTGCTGAAAAACAATACGGGTTATGATTTTCGTCATCTGTTTATCGGCTCCGAGGGCACCCTCGGTCTTATTTGTGAAGCCACCCTACAGCTGACCCGACCGCAAGCAGACACGACGGTCATGGTGCTTGGGATCGAAACCTTCCCAGCGATTGTTGATGTATTACAAGCCTTCAGCGCGCAAATCGATTTGAGCGCCTTTGAATTTTTCTCACAGGCCGCGCTGGACAAGGTCACCGAGCGTCAGGGGCATCCCAAGCCCTTTACAACCCAGACGCCCTTCTACGCCCTGCTCGAATTTGAGACAACCCCTTTGGCCCTGGACGCGGCGATGGCACTGTTTGAGCATTGTGTTGAACAAGGCTGGGTATTGGATGGCGTCGTCAGTCAAAGCCTTGCCCAGGCGCGCGCGCTGTGGCGACTGCGCGAGGATATTTCAGAGACACTGTGGCACTGGCAGCCGTATAAAAATGATATCTCTGTGCGCGTTTCGAAAATGCCCGACTTTCTCCGTGAAGTCGATCAACTGGTTGCCGCGCGTTACCCGGACTTTGAAGTGGTTTGGTACGGTCATATCGGCGACGGCAATCTACATCTGAACATCCTGAAACCGCCGGGCCTTACGCAGTCGGATTTTTTTGAACGATGCGGCCCGGTCAGTCTTGAGATCGGCGAGATGTTGGCGCGATATGGTGGCAGTGTTAGCGCAGAACATGGCGTGGGCCTCCTGAAAAAATCCTTATTGGCTTTCTCTCGATCGCCCGTAGAAATTGAGATGATGCGGTTAATCAAGAAAGCATTTGATCCAAAGTCTATTTTAAACCCGGGTAAAGTATTTGACCCTTAGCCGTAATGATCCGTCTTTGGGCGATCGGTTTATCTTCAGCGCGCCGCAAGCGGGTCTGTTGTGTACCCGCAAAAAACTGCTTTTAACCCGGACTCGGCAGGCTGCGCCAACGAATAGACTTGCGCGGTACAAACCGTTAGATTTGGGAAATCAGGCCCTGAATCTCCCGGCAAGGCCATTGAACCCCGAAACCAGATAGGGCACTGGCCGCGCCCGTCATTATCTTGCAGGAATCAAAACAAAAACGATCAGCCCTAACGATCAGCCCTAAGGATAAAAGGATAAAAGGATAACAGCCTAATGCCAACTGCAACGCAGTCTAACGCCGGCCAGATAGGCCTTCGGCAACGCCCAATATCGCCCGGCTTCGGATCAGAGATCGAGGACGTCACCCTGCTCGACATGACCCCGGACGCGATTACGGCCCTGAAGCAACTTGGCGGGGAGCGCGGCGTCCTCGTGGTGCGCAATCAGGTCATGACCGTCGCGCAACAGGCCGAATTTGCTCATCGTCTGGGCGAACTCACCACCTATCCCGTAACGCAGGCTGGGGCGTTACCCGAGATGCTCACCATCCATGCGGATGAGCATTCTAAGCACGTCGCCGGCGAGGGTTGGCACACCGATATTTCGAGCGAAGTGCGGCCGCCGGCGCTGTCGATGCTCCGGATGGAGATTGTGCCTGATGCCGGCGGCGACACCCTGTTCGCGGATATGTATCAGGCCTTCTCATCGTTATCAATCGAGATGCAGGGCATTCTACTGCGACTGACAGCTCGGCATGACCCCACCGGCCACTATCTCTACCTAAGCGGGGAAAAGACCTTGAGAGAGCTGCCGTCACAAGTCCACCCGGTTGTGCGCACGCACCCGCTGACCGGTCGTAAAGCGCTGTACGTCAATTCGGCCTTCACAGCCAAAATTAAAGAACTCAGCAAGGCGGAAAGCCGCGCGGTACTCGACATGCTGTATCAACACATTTCAGCGGGCATCAGTTTTCAAATCCGAGTTCGCTGGGAAGCCAATACCGTCGTTTTTTGGGATAATCGCTGTGTCCAACACCATGCGGCCTGGGATTACTTCCCACAGGTTCGGCACGGCTACCGAGCAACGGCCATCGGCGAGGTACCCTACCTGGACCCCTAAACATTAAAGTTCAGCGCGGTTAAAGGGCATTGCCATCAGCAGTAATAACCTGGGCCACGATACTAAAATTTTCGCCGCCATTTCTGGCGCGCCCGCTAAGTCATTGGCCGCTCGATACGCCGGAGCACCCAATGCCGCCCTCGCAATCGATGAGGCACCTGACCTTAGCCGCGGGCCACGACGCTGAACACTCGGTGCCGAACGGTCTCGAGCGCCTTGTGATCGAGGTGCCCGACGTTGAGATGACGGCCAATGTGCTCAACGCGGTCGGCGCAAAGATTAAGTGGCGCGATAACGCGCTGCAGATTAGTCGAGCCTGGGCAGGCATTCTCATCGAGGTACGAGTCCGAGCACCCGCAGCCAAACCACACCTGGGCGCTGCGGGTGTGATGCTCGATCAGGTAGCCCTCTTAGTCACCGACGTGACGGCAATGGCGCATCGCGGGTCTTTGATCCTCGGCGGACCGCCCGCACAACTCGGCATGCATCCCCTCGGGACGTCCGTTGCCGCCCGGTTTCTGCTGGACGACCGGATGATCGAATGGCTTGCCCCCTTGCCGAATCAAGCGGCGCCGCTCAGCAAGCGACTTGACCGATTCGGTGAAGGCCCTTTTGCGCTGGCACGGATTGCCCATGACCTTGACGCCATGGTGGCAGCTGTTTCAGCCGTGGGCGCCCGAATAATTGATCAACCACTCCAAACCATTGTTCACCCATCGGATGCGAGCGGCGTTGCCATTCAGCTCACGCCGCGGGTTCAGCACTGACAGCCTAAACCTGGCCCGATTGAAAAGCCCGGCGCGGCTTTTACCGAACGCGTGCGGCGGACACACCGCGGCTTTTTTTACCGGCATCCATGCTCTGAGCGCCCTCACAGCCGCCTGAATGAGGCATGGCATTTCTGGCACGTCTTTGGGCGGGAAATCGCCTAGTCGAAACGACCATTGAAGCCCCCCCAAAAAGCTGGCGCTCAAAGCCTAAAATGCACGGCCAAGGCATCTGCTACGCCGCTTGAGACAGCGCCTTCAGCGGCTCAACATAAAAGCTTCAGCGGCTTCGAGCAAAAACCCTGAGCGGGGCCTTATCAACAGCCCTGAGCGGAGTTTTATAAAAAGCCTGAGCGGCGCCTTATCAACAGCCCTGAGCGGCACCTTATAAAAAGCTTGAGCGGAGTTTTATAAAAAAAACCTGAGCCGGGCTTCCTAAAAAAACTTCTAGTCAATCCGCATAGCCTCGGTTGCGACCGGGAGCTCACAATACAGGTCAAGCACGACCGCTTGTGAGACCGCTTCATTACGATGACTGCCGGCGCACCAAGATGGCATGACCATCGAATACAACCCACTGCCGCCTGCAACCAAAACCAGGATCTGATTGGGATCCTTAAAACAGTGCCGCACGGTGCCTGGCGTCAACCGACTGGCAAAACCCGGATTGACCGCCTTCAGCGCCTCGGCTGTGTGAACGCACCGGTCATACAGGGCCGTGCAAATACCCGCACGGTTCAATCCCGCGCCCGCCAGAATGTCCGCATGTTCTGGATTCAAGACCACCACCGCCGAACCACCGGTTAGCGCGGCATTGTTGGTCGCCAAATTGGCCAAACCAATGGCCAGCACATTGAGTAACCGCTCGTGGTTATCACCCGAATCGGCATCCCCTGAATACATCACCGAGTGCGGCGCTTCGGCGCCAACAACCGTGACCACACTGTCATCGATGCTAAACCCTCTCGACACATGCAACGGTTCAAAGGGACTGGTTTCCTCATCTTCGGCAAGGCAATAGGTAAATTTTCCGGGGTGGCCTAAGAGCGCCATGTCCGAGATGCCGGGTCGAGCACCCCCAATATTCAGCATCGCCAACCGAACGGCCCGACCAATACTGGCATTGGCTCGAAAGCCAGGACCCAATGCGCCAAACCCCGACGCAATTCCGCCACAGGCTTGTCGTGCTGGACCATTAACCAAAATTAAAGGCGCCGTGCAATGGGTAGTGGCTTGCATTTCTGTGAGATCGAACGCGGGGTTTAAAATGGCTTCAATCGCGGCAATAACAACCGGCATATGATCCGGCAGGCATCCCGCCATCACCGCGGCCACCGCAATTTTTTCGATCGTCGCCGACCCGCCCGCAGGCCCCATGTCACCAAGGGTGAGTTCCGCTGCTTGGCCAGTCGCCAACACCATTCTAGCTACGCGCTCAACGGTCGGGATCACCACCGGCAGGCCATCGGTTAAACCGCGCGCGTGCATCAATTCAAGCGCATCCGCCTCGCTCGCGGCCATCAGTCTAGCGGTCATGCGCCTAACGCCTGGATCATCTCATCGACCATTGCCTCGGCAACACCCCGCATCCGTTCACGACCGGTTCCTGCGATGGGATGGGGTAATTGCAATCTGGGGAGGTCGGGCATCCCAAAAGATTCAGCGACGAAATCCCCTTGGGGCCAGAAGGCTTCGGTGACTAAGGCCAGGGCGGGCAAACCCCGCTTTGCTACTTCGATGCCGTCACGCACGGTGCCGGTTGTGCAGCTGCCTCAGTGCCCGTAGGCCGCAATCAACCCATCACAATGATCGACCATTTCAGTCACCAAGTCCGCCGGGGCGACGATCGATGCATTACCCTTATCAAAGCGCTTGATCAAAACCTGCGGGCAGCGACGCTGTAACGCCGTCTCAACCGCATCTAAAAAGGCGACCGAGTCTGGAAACCCGTTTGCGAGTAGACCCACCGTCGCGGTCGGCGATTCTGTCAAATTTAAGGACAGGTCGTAGGGGATTGCGGGCGTCCTTCGAACGCCTTCAGGGTTGTGGAATTCAATCATCATCGCGCTCTTATTATGGGCTCAAAATCATCATGCCACCCAGACCACAATTTTCCCAGATCAACGTTGCAATCGGTTTGTTCAGAAGGTCAGGGATAAACCATTGGTTTCTTCAAAGCCGCCACCGCTTGCCGCCTCTAAGTCTAAGAAATGAGCATCCGCTGCTTCGGCATCAGAATCCGTGTCTTGCCCACCCGGTTGATCCAGCGTTGGCCGCGCGTCTGGCTCAGCGGCGCGCGCCTCGCCGGCCCCAGACCCATCAGCGCCCGAGGCATCTGGTTTCCGATACCGCTGGAACCAGGCCAGGGTGTGTCCAACCTTGCTCAAAAGCCGCGAGGGTCTGCCGGCGATGCCATGGCCGCTACCGGGCAGGCGCACCATCACCGCATCAACACCTTTGAGTTTTAGAGCTTGATAAAACTGCTCGGTCTCGGAGATGGGCGTTCGCCGATCTTCTTCGCCGGTGAGCAGCATGGTCGGCGTGACCACATTGGCCATCAATGACAGCGGCGAGCGCTGCCAATATTCGTCAAACTGCTCCCAAGGCGGGCCAGAAAACTGATGATTAATTTGATACACGTAAGAGTCCGCCGTGAGCGTTTTACTGATCCAGTTGATCACCGGCTTTGCCGCAACGGCGGCGTTAAATCGGTCTGTTAAGCCGATCGCATAGGCCGCCGCGATCCCACCCGCAGAGCCGCCGCTGACAAAGAGGTTTTGTGCATCGATAAACCCTTTTTTGATCATATGATCAATGCCAGACATGTGATCCATGAAGTCTTCCCGGCTCGCATATTTGCCCTGTAGCAAGAGGGCAAACGCTTCCCCATAAGAGGTGCTCCCGCGATAATTATCAAAAAAGACCACGTATCCTTGAGCCGCCATCAACTGCATTTCAGCAGAAAAGAATTTGCCATAGGCCAGATGCGGGCCGCCATGCACTTCAAGAATCATCGGGTATTGTTGACTGGGATCGAAATCCGGTGGCGTTAAATAAAAGCCATGAATTTCTGTTCCATCGAAATCAGAGTCGTAAGTCACTTCAGTCACCGCCCCGAGCGACTTCCGCCCAAGCAAATCCTCATTTAAAAAGGTCACCTGCCGAATCTTGCCCGATTGAATGATGCCTAGGTCTGCTGGGCGGTCGGGCTGCGCAAGCGTCAACGCATGGGTACCCGATTGATAATCGAATTGACCACTCAAATAAGGCCGGCCCAACGAGGTGCCACCCACCGCATCGGTCAGCAGCTTGAACTTGCCCTTTAAACTCAGTTCCGCCAGTTTTCGCTGGCCCCGCTCATCGTACAAGATCGAGACACTTTGGTCTCGGTTTGACCAGCTCGCGGCTTCGACGGAAATATCCAGTGTCTCACCCAGGGGGCGGCGCTTACCCGACGCCAAATCCTGCAGCCACAGCCGCCGAGGCCGATAGGTCGCGCGATGACTGGCCTCACTCAAATACAACAGCTGCGTTCCATCTTTGGATAAACTCGGCGCAAATTCACTGCCTGGCAGACGGCTTAATTGCGTTAAGGCGAGTGATTGCAGTGCAACGGAATACAAATCGTTCTCGAAGGTCTGCAAGGCCCAATTGGCGTTGCGATTCGCGGAAAAAATCAACCCAGCGCCATCTCGTTGCCAAACCAGTGGACCGTTATTTTGGAAGTCGCCAACCGTCAACTGCCTCGGCGTGCCGCCATCAGAGGGCACCACAAAAACCTGAGCAAAGGACGGCGCAACAATGCCCCGGCCATCAAATTGATAGCGCACGGTATCGATCACCCGAGCCGTTGCTGCCCATTTCGCACCTTTCGGCCGTTTCGGCGCTGTGTATAAGGCCGGTTCCGATTCAGCAATAACACTTCGAGTAAACGCCAGCATTTGGTCATCTGGCGACCACGCCAGCCACGCCGGCGCAGTGGGTAAATCAACAATCAGTGCCGAGCGACCATTTTTCAAATCCAAAACCCGAATTTGATGTCGCCCACGACTGGCTGTCGTGTAAGCAACGTGGCTGCTTTGATGGCTCCAGGTTGGCCAACCATAACTTCCAAAGTCTGCGATCAGTGGCGTATGTTGATCCGTTGTTAAATCAACGAGCCAGAGGGAGGCTCGAGAAGCATCTCGCATAACGTTGAAACTGCGACGGAGATAAAGCACCTTTGCGCCATCTGGCGAAACTTGCGGGTAGTTAGCGTACTCCAAATCAAACACGTCCATGGGCTCGAACCGATTCATTTCGGCGCTCATCGCGGCGTCATTGCCACCCATTGTCATGATCAGCAACAGCCACCACCCAACCCACTGCTCAACCCGTTTTCCCATGCTAGACTCCTCCCATTACTGCTAGAGATCATAAAGATCTATGACCCAAACGCCATTCGAACTAATCCGCATTCAACCCTTCGCAATCAGTGTATCAGACGCTCAGATCACCGATCTTCAGCAAAGGCTGGCGCAGACGCGCTGGCCTGACACCCTTGGCGATCCCTGGGAATATGGTGCTGACCTAAACTTCCTAAAATCCCTCGTGACCTATTGGCAGGACGCGTTTGACACCCTCGGCGCGGTTCGAAAACTCAACGCACTGCACCAGTTCACCACCAGCATCAATGATCGAACCGTGCATTTCATCCATGAACGCAGTACGCATCCCCACGCCCGTCCCCTGCTCATGACCCACGGTTGGCCAGGATCCATTGTCGAGTTCCAAGAGATCATTCCCATGCTGACCCAGCCCGAGCGGTTTGGTTTGAGTACAGACAATCCCTTCCATGTCATTTGCCCGTCTATTCCCGGTTATGGGTTTTCAGACGCGCCCCGCCAGCCCGGCTTCGATCAACGCGCGGTTGCCCAGGATCACGTGATCTTGATGCAACGCCTGGGCTATGAGCACTATGGGCTTCAGGGCGGTGATTGGGGTTCGGCCATCAGCAGCTGGCATGCGCGACTGGCGCCCAATGCGGTCATGGGGCTTCATATCACCCTGATTTTTGCGCCGAAGCCCAAATCAATGCCGGATCCTTTTGCGAATGTTTCGGCTGAGGAGCAACTTCGACTTGAGCAGAGCCGGGTCAGAATGAAAGACGGGTCAGGTTACCAAGCGATCCAAGGCAGTAAACCCCAAACCTTGGGCTATGCCCTCAACGATTCGCCCGTGGGTTTGGCGGCCTGGATCACCGAAAAGTTTCAGCACTGGACGGATCCAATGGTGCCCTTCGAACAATCCATCAGCAAAGATCAACTGCTTACCAATATTTTAATTTACTGGCTGAGCCAAAATATCACC
>Ga0209091_10000852_pt1 | contig 28169 bp, 20 predicted proteins | sample ArcticOcean_MG_C_6_FD_187438 | JGI IMG/M metagenome (GOLD analysis project Ga0209091, IMG submission 187438) | Marine microbial communities from western Arctic Ocean - ArcticOcean_MG_CB8_128 (SPAdes) (version 2) | ecosystem: Environmental > Aquatic > Marine > Oceanic | place: Arctic Ocean...
CGTGAAGATGTTCACATGACAACTCACGAGGTCAACGTCAATTGGATGATAGGAGATGATATAGAAGTTACTTCTGGCATTTTCTTCATGGAAGAGAACAGGAAGCAGAACTACTCATTAAACAATAACGTGCCTGGCATTCTAAATGCAGCAAATTATGGAGTAATGGATGTTGGTTTTGAAAATTTATACCCTTTCGGCATAGTTTTAGGTGCTCCTGGAACAACCGTAATGGGAGTTCTTGGTTGGCCTAGTGATGCATTAACGCCTCACGTCAGATTGGGCGAAGCTCCTTTAGGTTCTACTATTAGTGGCAGATGGCAAGGAGATTCTTCCGGAGCGGTTTACCGTCATACCAATGATATTACAAATGACGCCATGGCGTATTTTACTCAAGGAACATGGACAATTAATGACACCTTTGCTCTTACTTTAGGAGCAAGGTACGCAGAAGATGAAAAAGAAGCGTTAGAAATAAGAGGTGGATACACTGAATTGTTTGCAGGTCCTGTTGGCGGATACTTACCAGCCATGAACCTTTTAGCCGGACAACCTTACATTCCAATAGGCGGCAATGTAACGACTACTGCCGCTACTAACGTAGCAATGGGAAATGCTGTTTATAATTATGATCCAGCAATGATTGCATATTTATCAGGATTGGCTGCGGCTGGTGTTGTTAATGCTAATGTTATCTATCCCGGTTCTATTGATCCTGCTGCTCCTATCACACCGACGTGTGCTCTTGGAGCTCTTGATTGTGCAACTCCACTTAGACTCTGGCAGGGTATACCTTACAGTTATACAAGTTCGATTGGTGGAGAGGACTCGTGGGATGACACAAACGTTAGAGTTAACTTAGACTACACGCCTAATGACACTCAATTGTGGTATTTATCTTACACTACAGGCTTTAGAGCAGGTGGTTATGCGCTGGGTGTTTCTGGTCAAAGAGATGACGCGAGAGATGCAAACGGAGTGCCTAACGGAACTGGTTCTATTTTAGTTTCTTATGATGAAGAAAGAGTGGATGCTGTAGAGCTAGGCTATAAAGGCCTTCATTTGGATGATACTTTACAAATCTTTGCTTCCATTTATAAATATGACTACGACGGATATCAAGATGAATTGCAACAGTTTGATCCTATAAGAGGAGCTGGAGCAAATTTTGTATCTAATGCTGACGGCATAACCAACAAAGGTTTCGAGATTGAAATGCAATATCAAGCTAATGATAGATTGAACCTAGCTGGTAACTTCAGTCACACAGAAACGGAATACGGTGAAGATTATTATGTCTTAACCATCGATGATCCAGAAATTCCAGTACCTGTTTTCGGACAATGTACACAGGGTTACGTTAGCTGTTCAACTGACGACATTTCATTTGTTCAAGATTACACCGTGAATCTAAAAGGTGGACCTCTTAAAGGTATTCCTGAAACTAAGTTCACAATAAGAGCCACTTACGAGGTAGACACTATGATGGGACCTGTTTGGCTATTGATGAGCCACTCTTATACAGGTGACTTCTCGGCTTCTGGAGTGCAAAGATACTTGGATAGAATTCCTTCAAGAGAAATCACTAACCTGAGTGCTTCTTGGTGGAATGATGAAGGCGATTTATCAGTTAGAATGTATGTAAACAATATGATGAATAATGCTTCTATCTATGCTTTGAGTGTAAGCAATGAAAGCCAGAACTACAGAAAAACAGGTTCTCCTCTTTCACCTAGACACTACGGAATAGATCTAAGATACAAGTTCTAAGAAGAACCAAAAAAAGAAAACAGGCCCTAGTGGCCTGTTTTTTTGTGTAAGACATAATTGTCTTCAATTTAGTTTTAACTTCTTAATACTTCTTTCATCTATTTAAAGTAGAATCGTCAAAATAAAAGAAGCGAATTATTAAAAAATGAGATTAAAACGAACTAAAGTGATTTGTACTATCGGGCCTGCAACCGAAAGTTTTACCATGCTTAAGAAAATGCAAAAAGCGGGTATGAACGTAGCAAGAATCAACATGTCTCACTCTGATCATAAATCTGCAAAAAAAATAATTGATAGGATTAAAAAATTAAATAAGCAAGTGCAAACTCCTGTTGGGGTTCTTTTGGACACGCAAGGACCGGAAATTAGAACAGGAGATACCAGCAATATAGTTGATATAAAAACCGGTGAGATCGTTACTTTTACCATAAGAGATGACTCAGATGTTGAATCAACCTCGATTAGAGTGCACTACGATGAATTGATAGACAGCGTCAGTATTGGAACTTTAATCTCGCTGGACAATGGTTTAATGAATTTTAAAGTTCTAAATAAAACTGAAAACCAACTGGAATGTAAAGTTCTGGACGGAGGTAAATTAGGAAGTAAGCGACACGTAAACCTTCCGGGTATTAGGATTAACCTGCCTTCGGTAACTGAGAAAGATAAGAAAGACATAGCCTTTGGACTGAAGCAAGACGTTGATTTCATAGCATTATCTTTTGTTCGGAATGCGTCTGATATAGAAGACCTCAAGCTAATTCTAAAGAGCAATTCTAAGAAAATAAAAATTATAGCTAAGATAGAGGACCAAGAGGGTTTATCGAATGTTAATGAAATAGCCCAATGTTCGGATGGAGTGATGGTTGCAAGAGGGGATTTAGGAATAGAAACGGATCTTTCTGATTTACCTAATATCCAACGTAAAATCATGTCCACATGTGCGAGGCACGGAAAAAGGTCGATAGTAGCTACGCATTTATTAGAATCCATGATCGAGAACCCCACTCCAACAAGAGCAGAAGTAACAGACGTGGCTAATGCTATATACGAAGGGGCTGATGCAGTAATGCTTTCAGGAGAAACTACTGTAGGAAAATATCCACTCGAATGCGTTAAGTTTATTAAAAGAATAGCTCACCAAACAGAAAAATATAAAACACTGGGGTATGAGGAAAAGCTAATAGCTGATACGGATTGGCAATATTTAGGCATAGCCGCAAAATCCATAGCTCAAGACATTAAAGCTGATGGCATTATAGCTATTACTAGAAGTGGCAGTACTGCTGAAATTATCTCCAATGCCAAGCCCTTTAGAACGCCTGTCTTTGCATTTAGTAATAACAAAAAGACCCTAAAGCAACTTTCATTAGCAGGTTCAATAAACGCCTACTATTCTCCGATGAGGAAGGATCATGAAAAGAATATTTCTGGAATCTTAAATTTTTTAAAAAAACAGCTTAATCCCAGCAAGACGATGAAGTTTGTAGTCATATCAGGAATTCTTTCTGAAAGTTCAGCTGACTCAATAGAAATTCGTAATCTAGAAGTAATATAAGTTAAAGTATCTTTAACTTTCTTGATATGGAGTTGTTATGTTTCAGTTTTTTATTTTTAATAAAAGAGTCTTTCTTCTAGTTAGCATCCTCTTTCTCTCCTCAACTATTTCCTCTTTCAATCCACTTGAAACACTTTTATGGCCTGATCCAGACTTTAAAACAAAGTTAAGTTTTACTAAGTTTCTAAACTTTAAAAAACCGATGGGCGTGGAAGAGTTTCAGGGCACTTTGCAAGGGTCTTTGGAGAGTTCAATGATACCTGTTGAATATAAATTTAAGATTATTGAAGATACTTTTGGAATCAATAAAAATTTTAAACCTTTATCAAAACTTCCCGCATTAAGCCTTAACTTTTCCATAGAAGGTTCTAAATTTATTCCAGACTCGAGTGCTTTAAGAACTACTCAAAATTTCTTATGGGATATTCAATATGGCGTAGGCGAGGTTTGGTATGACGACTTTGGAAACATTAGAACTTCATTCCCTTTTTCTCTTATTCAAAAAAATCAAAATTGTGTGCATAACGGCATTATTTTATTTGACATGACAGAAGGCGGTGAGATTTCAAATATGGTCTATCAGATAGCAAGCGAGACATGCGGTTGGTTTAGGTTTAATTTAATAGGCTCTGCTGAAATCTCTTTAACTAATTCTTCAAATTTAAACGCAGAAAAAATCCAAGATTACAAAGACTGGAAAGCATCAACCATTCCTCTCAAGGCGCTATCAACTTTAGGAGAGTCTTATAAAGACTTGGGTTCAGTTAAAGAGGTTCTGTCAGAAAACATGACAGTGTTTGGCTTTTATGACGGAGAGTCTCATTACAGGGGGGGCTGCATGACTCGCAAGGGGAGATATCCTTACTGTAGTGAATTATTGATTCCTTCTTTTTCTCTTGCCAAATCAATCTTTGCTTCTAATGCAATGAGCATGCTTGAAATGGATTTTCCAAATATTAAGAATTTATTTATTAGTGATTACGTTCCCGAATGCTCATCTAAGAAGTGGCGTAGTGTAACTTTTGAGAACGCTCTTGATATGGCTACGGGTCAGTACAAGTATAAAAACTATTATTCTGAAGATTGGTATTTAGAACAAGAGGGTTATTTTAAAAATTTTACACACAAAGATAAGATCAAAGCAGCTTGCAACTTCTTTAAAAAACAAATAAACCCTGGAATCAAACTTTCCTATCATTCTTCGGATACTTATATTTTAGGGACAGCGCTGAATCAGTTTTATAAAGAGAATGTAAGTAGTGAGGGAGATATTTATTACGATCTTTTATTGCCTCTTTGGAATTCATTAGAGTTAAGTGATGCTTTAAATGAAATTAGACGCAGTTTGGATAATGCTCAGCAACCGTACGCAGAAATGGGCATGTTTATGCTTTCTGATGACGTCGTTAAAATAGGGAAATATTTTTTAGACATTAGAAGAACGGTGGAAGAAGGCATTATGTTTGAAGCGCTTCAAAAAAATGCAAATGATCGAGGACTGGTTGCCATTAATAATCTTCTTTACTACAACAAGGGATTTTGGGTTAAAAGGTTCTCTGGAAATAAATTTGGTTGCTCCTCTGATGTTTGGATACCTTTTATGTCAGGGACCGGTGGAATAACGTTGGTGTTACTGCCAAATAACACCCTTTATTACTATTTTAGTGACGGTGATGAATATGAATGGGATAGAGCTGTAGAATTTGCAAACAATCTAAGACCTTTTTGTTCTTAACTCCGTGATAAAGTTGTAAATTATGAAACCTTTCTCAATAGCTGCAATTCAAATTAGTCTGGAGCGCACTGATAATTTTAGTCTAATTGAAAGAAAAACAAGGGAAGTGGTTGCTAGGTTTCCCTGGATTGAGATGGTTGTTCTTAGCGAGCTTGCGGTTGGTGGTGCAAATAAAAGTAAAAGTTATTCGCTTTCGGAATACTTGCCTAGATTGAAGGACATTTCAAAGGAGCTTGATATTTGGTTTATTCCCGGTTCATTCTATGACCATAAAGATGGTGTCATTACAAATTCAGCACCAGTGCTTTCTCCTTCAGGAGAATTAGTCACGACTTGCGTTAAGACCTATCCTTTTCTCCCTTACGAAGAAGGGGTGTCAGCCGGTAGTGAGGCGTGTGTTTTTGACGTACCAGGTGCTGGTCGTTTTGGCATGCACATTTGTTACGATTTATGGTTTCCTGAATCCAGCAGGGAATTAGCCATGAAGGGAGCCGAAGTTATTCTTCACCCAAGCTTAACTGATACTTGCGATCGTGACGTCGAAAAATCTATGGCAATAGCAACGGCTGCTCAACAACAATGTTATTACATTGATATCAATGCAGCAGGAAGTCAGGGTTGTGGGCTTTCTATAGCTGTAGGACCGGACGGAGAGGTTTTACATGAAGCAAATACAGCAGATGAGATGATACTCATAGAAGTTGATTTTGAAAAAGTTAACAGATGTAGGCGCAGAGGACTTAAAGGCCTTGGTCAGCCACTAAAAAGCTACAGAGATAATTCAAAGCCTTTTAGTGAAGATGCTCATGATTATGAATATTTAGACTCATTGGGAGAGTTAGTGGTTCCACCAAAAAACACGACTAACTAGTTTATTTACTACTAATTATACTTAGGTAATTTCTTACATATTTTTATAGCTTTTCGGTAGTGTGATTTCTCTCAACTTCAGTTAGTATTTACTAAGGAGAGTTAACATGTCTTTAATATATCGTAGATTTTTTACAATTCTATCTTTGGTAGGAATGCTTAATATTGCAGCTTCCGAACTTCCTAAGGGGCCAAATGATAAGCCTAATTTAAATGGAGTTTGGCAAGTGCTGAATACTGCCAATTATAATCTAGAAGCGCATTCAGCAAGCGCAGCAATGGACTTAGTGGTCGGCCCCATTGTTCCTGTTCCACACCCAAGCATTTTAGCGCTGGGAGCAGTGGGAGCTGTACCTGCAGGTTTGAGTGTTGTAGAAGGAGGAACGATCCCTTATAAAAAGGATGCTCTTAAAAAAAGAAATGAAAATAAAGAAAATTGGTTGCAATTAGATCCTGAGATTAAGTGTTACTTGCCAGGTGTTCCCAGGGCTACTTACATGCCTTATCCATTTCAAATTTTTCACAGCGAAAAGGCTATATTCTTTGCGTATGAATACGCTGGAGCAGTTAGAAATATTTATTTAGAAGATCCGGGTGAAGCTCCAATGGATTCATGGATGGGGCAATCTTGGGGTTACTGGGATAATGATACTTTCGTAGTTGAAGCTTCAGGTTTTAATGACCAAACGTGGTTTGATCGATCAGGAAATTTTCATAGTGACAAATTAAAAGTAACGGAGAGATTTACTCTTTTAAATGAACACACGATGGATTATGAGGCAACCATTCAAGATGAAGAGGTCTTTACCAAGCCTTGGACAATCAAAATGACCCTCTATAAAAGAATCGGACAGGATGCACAGCTCCAGCAATTTAAATGCGTTGAGTTTGTAGAAGAGCTTTTATACGGAAAGTGGCGTGCAAAGTAGAGTTATGCCAACACTCTTGGGGTTGGTTTTTTTATTGACAGGTGGATTAGTTTATTCAGATACGTATCAAGTTAAGAAAACTTGGTTCGGAGATCCAGACCTTCAAGGGACGTGGACAAATTCGACACTAACTACACTTGAAAGATCCGCAAGTTTTAAAAATTTAGTTGTTAGTGAGGAGCAAGCAGAAACTGCAGCATTAATCGCTTCTCAAGGTAACGATGCCTACGATAATTATCTAAAACAAGGTGAAACTCCAAAAAAAGGACAAGACGTTGGAGGTTATAACACGGCTTGGATGGATCCAGGAACCAAGCTATTAAGGGTAGGAAATGAATACAGGTCATCAATAATTATTTCTCCAAAAAATGGGAAATTACCTTGGGATGCTAAGAAAAGAAGAGAATATTTCTCTAAAGATTTAAGAAGGAAATTTAAAAGAACAGATCATCCTGAGTTAAGAGGCGTTGGTGAAAGATGCGTTGTGGGTTTTGGATCCTCAGGAGGGCCTCCGATGATGAACGTTTTGTACAATAATAATTACCAAATTGTGCAATCACCAGGCTACGTCATGATAATGGCAGAAATGATACATGACACAAGAATTATTAGACTTGAAGGGGCTCATTTACCCGAATCCATGGATCCTTGGATGGGAGACTCTACTGGGAGATGGGAAGGAGATACGTTGGTGGTTGAAACCACTAATTTTAACTGGCAGCATGTTCACAGGGCGGGCTTAAGACACTATTTTGCTATTTCCAAAGATGCAAAGATTACAGAAATCTTCAAAAGAACATCGAACACAGAAATTCTTTACCGATTTAGAGTTGACGACCCAAACTTATATAAAAGTGCCTGGGTGGGTGAGATGCCTCTACGGGCGCAAAGTGATAAGATTTATGAATACGCATGTCATGAAGGTAATTATGCAATGAAGAATATTCTTGCAGGAGCCAGAGCGGAAGAAAAATGAACAAATCCCTTTTAATACTATTTACTGTCATAGCTTTGGTTGGTGGATTGAATGCAGAAGAATGGACTCAATCAAAGACTTGGTTTGGTGATCCTGATCTGCAAGGAACGTGGACCAATGCCAGTCTTACTAATTTAGAAAGACCTGATTACTATGACACTCTGATTGTTAGCGAAGAAGAAGCAAGGACAACCTTAAGGATGTCTGAAGAATTTTCTGAATCGGTTGACAATCCTTATGAAGAGGGAGAGTCTCCCCAAGCCGGTGATAATGTTGGTGGTTACAATGTGGCTTGGATGGATCCTGGAACCGATTTATTTAAGCTGGATGGAGAGTACAGAAGTTCAATACTCACTTATCCTGAAGATGGAAAACTACCCAGAAGATATATTCGTTGGGGTCTAGAGGCTTATGGAATGTACAGGATGTTTGCTGTTGCAGATCATCCTGAAGAGAGATCTTTGGGCGAAAGGTGTCTGGTTGGTTTTGGTTCCAGTGGAGGCCCGCCAATGCTGAACGTTCTTTACAACAACAACTATCAAATTGTTCAATCCCCAGGTTACGTTATGATTCTAGTGGAGATGAATCACGATGCTCGTATTATCCGCTTAGAATCAAATCATAATCCGGATAACATGAAACCATGGTTGGGCGATTCAGTAGGTGCTTGGGAAGGAAATACTTTAGTTGTAAGGACTAAAAATCATCACCCTCAGCAGAAATTCAGAGCGGGCATAAGACATCAGATCTTAGTAATGGAAGGTGCAGAAATAATAGAGAGATTCACAAGAACTGAAGAAAACGAAATTCTTTATCAATTTGAAGTTGATGACGATAAGGCATACAAAGACACATGGAGAGGTGAGATGCCTCTTAGAGCTGCAGACGGAGAAATTTATGAATACGCCTGCCATGAGGGCAATTATGCTATGGCAAATATTCTTGCAGGTGCAAGAGCAGAAGAAAGGAAATAACTATGAAAAACACACTTAAAATCATTGCAATAAGTTTTACTCTTTTACTTGGTGCGAGCACTTATATAAATGCTCACCATGCTTTTACAGCAGAGTTTGACCCTAATGCGCCAATTAACATAACTGGAAAAGTTATAAAGGTTGAGTGGATTAACCCTCATGCTTGGGTTCACGTTGAAGTTAAAGAAGCTGGAAAAACTACGGTTTGGATGGTTGAAGGAGGAACTCCAAATACGTTAATAAGAAATGGAATTAATAAAAAAACAATTACACCGGGAACGGTTATTGTGGTGAGAGGTTATCAAAGCAAAGGAAAGTTGTGCCTGCCTAGATGCATAGCCAATGGTAGGGATGTAACTTTTCCGGATGGCAGCAAAGTATTCATGGGTTCTTCAGGCACAGGAGCACCTAGGGATGGGTCAGATCCAAGAGAAAGAAGATAATGATTCTCTTTTCACGATTGACTGGGAAAATCGGTCTATTAGCTATTTTGTTGTTTACAAATCTTCCCGTTGTTCTTGCAGAAGATGATCATTCTGAAATACACGATCTGATGGCTCATTTACTTGACCCAGCTGCCGAAGCTATATGGGATTCGGCAGGATTTGTTATCACGGAAGAGGGCGAGTTCAGTTTAGAACCTAAGAACCAAGAAGAATGGGACAAAGTGCTTTATGGAGCCAAAGTAATTTCTGAAAGTGCCTTTCTTCTGTCCAGACCTCAGATATCAAAAAACCGAGAAGAATGGATTGCTGTTTCTGGTTTATTGAAAGTGGTCGGTGATAAAGCTTTTGAAGCTGCCGAGCAGCAAGATGTAGAAGAGCTATTTAGAGTGGGCGCTGAACTGTATCAAGTATGTGTTGCTTGCCACCAAACCTACATGACGGATTGAGATAACTCCTTTACTGGAAGATGCTAAATTTAGCGGAATGGCTTGCAACTACACAGTGGAGCATTGCTCTTCATGAATCTCTCTATTGGTATCCTTGGATAGAATCGTCACATGTTCTGTTTATATGTTTCTTCTTTGGAACCCTGCTATTTGTTGACCTTAGATTGACCGGCAAAGTGTTTACAAATCTCTCTATTTCAGAGATGAATAAAGGAATTTTACCTCTTACTGTTGTAGGCTTTTGCTTAATGAGCCTGACAGGTTTGCTCTTATTTTATGCAATACCGGTTAGAAATTATCAGAACATCTTTTTTAGAATAAAAATTCTATTAATTATAATTGCTGGTGTTAATGCTCTGTTTTTTCATAAGAGAATGTCTAAAGAAGCAAAAAAATGGGACAAAGACTCCTTCATTCCAAACTCAATGAAAGTAAGTGCAATCGCCTCATTATTTATCTGGTCCCTAGTCATTATCTCTGGAAGGATGATTGCCTATAATTGGTTTGATTGTGACAGACAGCCACAACCTGAATGGATAAACTTTTTAACTAGCTGTGTTGTTGATTATCAATTGTATGAAGGAATAGATGGAACCTAACCAAATAATCGAGCTTTTCTACTTTTTTGAAGATTCCTTCATAGGGCAATACATTAGAGGTTCAACTTGGCTCTTTCCTGTTATTGAGTCTTTTCATTTACTTGGCTTAGCAGTTTTAGGTGGATCAGTAGTTATAGGCGACTTTAGATTGATGGGTTTTATCTTAAAAACAGAAAGCACCAGTTATGTGGTTAAACAAACTAGAACATGGTTTAAATTAGGGTTTTGTTTATTAGTATTAACCGGCGTGCCATTATTTTTAAGTGAAGCCGTTAAGTGCTACTACAGCCGAGCTTTCTGGATCAAGATGATTTGTCTTACAATAGGGATAGCATTCACATTTTTTATTAGAAATCCGTTAGTATTAAAAATTGAGGAAGGCAAGCTTATTTCTTTGTTAGGCCTTTCTTCTTTTTTGTTGTGGACAGTGGTTGCAGCCTCTGGAAGGTGGATTGGATTTTCATAGATTCATAAAAAAAATAATCATGTAAACATCGCCAAGTTCACTTTTATAATAGTTAATTTATTGAAGAATTAATTGAATCTCATTTACAATTAAGTATGACAGTTAAAGAATTGGCTCTTTCTATTTCTCAAACGCTTATAGATGGAATAAATAAAAGAAATAAGGCAACTTTGGTTGTTTGTGGCGGTTCAAGTCCTGTTCTTTTATTTAACGAATTAAGCTTAAATGATCTTGACTGGTCTAAAGTTATTATCTTTTTAGGAGATGATAGGGTGGTCGATTCTACTCATATTGACTCTAACGAAAAATTAATAAAACAAGAACTTTTAATAAACAACGCCAAGAAAGCTTCTTTTATATCTTTAATTTCATCTCCTGACAGAATTCTGGGGCAGGATCTTCCATTTGATATGATGATACTTGGCGTTGGCTATGATGGTCATTTTGCTTCATTATTTCCAAGTATGATTCAGGATGATTGCCTTGATCCTTACGCTACCCCAAATCTTGTTTATACAGATGTGCAAGGAGAACCTCCTCATAAAAGAGTGAGCATGAATTTAGCTATGATATTAAATTCTCAAAGATGCCTTCTTCTTGTTAATAACGCTAATAAGCATAAAGTGATCGAAGATGGCAGAGAGAACAGAGACTTACCCATTTTCTATCTACTAAACCAAACCAAATTAAAGATAGAAATTCCTTAGATTCTTGTTTTATTTAAATTTTCTATAACTTCATTAGTCTGCACATCTAGCTTATTACCAAAAATAGATGATACCGTTGCCGAGAGAATATCTATTATTGCAAGGTGTGCAAGCCTTGATGTCATAGGAATGTGAAGGTTATTTTCAAGTATGGTTTCAACATGAAGAACAACGTCAGAGAGCTTGGCAAGAGGGGAGTTTTTACTTGTGAGGGATATGGTTTTTATATTATTTTTTTTTGCAATTTTTGCTGTTTTAACAATTTCTTCTGTTCTTCCTGTAAAGGAAATAAAGACTAAAACATCTTCTTGACTCATCATTGAAACAACCATGCGCTGATTAATATAATCAGTGTGGGCTATAACAGGGATGCCGAATCTAAAAAATTTATGTTGTGCATCAATGGCCACAGGACCCGACCCTCCCAATCCAAAAAAAGTAATACTTCTTGCAGCGGCTAAAAGTTTTGAAGCTTGATCTATTGATTGAGGTTCAAAGTTTTGTGTAATGGAAATAACGGTATCATGTATAGAGTGCATAACACTCTTAACTATATCTGACGTGCTTGGACTTTCAGAAAATGTATTTGCATAAAGAACTTCTTTTGAATAAATCTCTTGAGCAAGTTTTAATTTAAAGTCTGGGAATCCCTCACACTTTAGCTTTCTACATAGTCTTATAATCGTAGGTTGGCTTACGTTGCATTCAATAGCTAAATTTGAAATAGATTGCTTTATTATTTTTCCAGGATTGCTACTAATATGTATTGCAATTCTATTTTCTGATTTAGTGAAATTTATTTCACCGTTAACTAAGGCTTTTAAAATCATTATTTATTATATGTAATTAAATTACATTTAATCATGTTTTTTATCATAAATGTATATTTTTTACATTTAATAATATAAAATCAGCTTTATAAGTTTCGACATTATTCATTATGAGCTATCAATCAGTACCAACGTTTAATATTTATATCTTTGGAGGAACGGGTGACTTGGCCCAAAGAAAACTCTTACCTGCGTTATATCGACATGATAAAGATCTTGTGATTGATGAATTGAGCTCTATTATTTCTGTGGGCTCAAAAGAATATTCTCAAGAAGACTATAAAGAATTTGTTAAATCGGCACTGATAAACCATTTAACCTGTTTGGACTTTGAAGAAGACACTTGGAAGCGTTTTTGTAAGAGAATAAGCTATGTACAGTTGGATGTTAATGATAAGAAAAATTGGCACAAGATTCATCCCGGTAAAGACAAAGTAAATAATATTTTTTATCTCGCAACTCCTCCAAATTTATACGAGAAAATAGCAAATAACTTAAAGGATAATAATTTAGTTACAGAAAATTCAAGAATCGTTATAGAAAAACCAATCGGAACTAATTTTAAATCAGCCAAAGACATTAACAATGCTCTTTCTCAAGGGTTTAAGGAAAATCAAATTTATCGCATTGATCATTATCTAGGCAAAGAAGCCGTTCAAAATCTATTGGCATTAAGATTTGGAAATATTATTTTTGAAAAAAGCTGGAGTAACGCAGCCATTGATCACATACAGATAACAGTTGCTGAGAGTTTAGGTATGGGGGCAAGGGGTGATTATTATGATCAAACAGGGGCCTTGAAGGATATGATACAAAATCACCTTCTTCAAATTCTTTGTTTGGTTGCGATGGAGCCTCCTACAAATATTCAGGGCGAATCAGTTAGAGATGAAAAACTTAAAGTTCTTCGTTCTCTGGCTCCAGTGGATAAAAATACAATTAAAAATGATGTAGTTAGGGCTCAGTATGTTTCAGGCGCTATAAGAGAAGAGGCTGTAAAAGGCTACCATCAAGAAGAGGGAATTTCTAATGAAAGCTTAACTGAAACTTTTGTTGCGTTAAAAATCTTTATTAATAATTGGAGATGGGCAGGGGTGCCTTTTTACATACGTACTGGTAAAAGAATGGCCAATAAATTTTCTGAGGTTGTTGTTACTTTTAAATCTATTCCTCATAATATTTTTTCTCAACAAAATAATCTTACCAACAACCAATTGGTTATTAGACTTCAACCTGATGAGGGCATAGATTTAAAATTGATGACTAAAAAACCAAGTGCCTCAGGTTTTGATCTAATAGAGCTTCCATTGGATTTAAATCTTGAAGAATATAATCAAGACAGTTCTTATGATGCTTATGAACGACTCTTGTTAGACGTATTAAATGCAAACACCTCTTTATTTATGCGAAAAGATGAAGTTGAAGCCTCATGGTTATGGATTGATCACTTAATTCAGGAATGGAATGAGCTAAATATACCTTTACAAGAATATATAGCTGGCAGTTGGGGTCCTTCTGCCTCAGATTTCTTGTTAGAACGTGATTCTCGAAAATGGAAAAATGGAAAATTAAAAAAATGAATTTAAATCCAAAATTATTAGAATTAGAAAAAAAAATAAATATTAGAAGTCAGTCGCTTCGCTTAAAATATCTTTCTAAGTTAAAGAAATCAAAAGAACAGAGTGCATCTGCAAAAAAAAATATTGGCTGTAGTAATTTTGCCCATGCCTTTGCATCATGTAGTAGTCATCAACAAAGGGAGGCTACAGAAGGTTCTAAAGTTATAGGCATAGTTTCGGCATACAATGACATGCTTTCTGCACACGCACCGCTTAAAGATTACCCAGACCTGATTAAATTGGCAGCAAGTGACAAGGGCGCACTAGCTAGAGTTGCGGGAGGTGTTCCGGCCATGTGTGATGGGATAACACAAGGAGAGCCCGGCATGGAATTATCCCTTTTCAGTCGAGATGTAATTGCATTATCAACTGCGGTTGCTTTCTCTCATAATGTTTTTGATGCGGGTTTATGTTTGGGTGTTTGCGATAAGATTGTTCCAGGACTAATGATTGGGGCTTTAACTTTTGGTCATATGCCTATAGCTTTCATCCCTGCTGGACCAATGCCAACTGGGATCAGCAATAAAGAAAAATCGGAAACAAGAAAAAAATATGCAAACGGTGAGATAAATAGATCTTCATTATTGGCTTCAGAGCAAGCTGCTTACCATTCTCCAGGAACATGTACTTTTTATGGTACTGCAAACACCAATCAGGTAATTATGGAAGTTATGGGTCTTCAACTTCCAGGTTCATCTTTCACACCTCCAGAATCTCCATTAAGAAATATTTACACACAACAAACAACAGCCGCTGTTTTAGAGTTAGTAAATAAAAATATTTGTTTGGGTGAAATGTTGACAGCAAAAAGTTGGATTAATGGAATGATTGCACTGTTATCAAGTGGTGGTTCTTCAAACCTTACAATTCATCTCATCGCAATGGCAGCCGCAGGCGGTTACAGAATTACCTTAGAGGATTTTGATGAACTTGCATCGTTTACACCTACAATCTTGAGTGTTTACCCAAGCGGAAGGGCTGATGTGAATGAGTTTCATAATGCAGGAGGAGTCTCAGCTTTAATTAATTCTCTTCTGGAAGGAGGGCACTTATTTAAAGATGTGCAGACAATCATAGGAGACAATCTGGAGGATTATCAAAATATCTCAGAAGAAAGGGAAAATAGAATTATTTGGGAAAGGAAGGCAACTTCACTTGACCAAAGTATAATAAGGGACTTTTTAAACCCTTTTAGTAAGAATTCAGGCCTGAAAGTTGTTTCTGGTAATATTGGCACAGGTATTATTAAAACCTCCGCACTTGAGGAATCTGATTTCTTAATTAAAGCTCCTGCACAGGTTTTTAATTCACAAGAATCTGTTTTAGAAGCATTTTCTAACGGTGATTTAAATAAAGATGTTGTGATAGTTGTTAGAGGCCAAGGACCTTCCGCAAATGGAATGCCAGAGTTGCATAAATTGACATCACCACTAAATGCGCTCCAATCAAAAGGCTATAGGGTTGCAGTCATTAGCGATGGAAGAATGTCAGGTGCTTCTGGTAGTGTCCCATCTGTTATACATGTTTCACCAGAATCAAAACTTGGAGGTCCCATTTCAAAAATCCTTACGGGAGATATAATTGAGATAGACATTTTAAGTGGTTCTTTTACCGTAGATATTTCTGATGATGAATTAAGACGAAGAGAGATTTGTCCTGTTGAATCCCATAACGAAGGTGTTGGAAGGGAGCTTTTTAGAATTTTTAGGGATAATGTAAATAACCCCGAATCAGGAGCATCTATTTTTAATTATGAATCTAATTAATACTTTAAAAGAACACAAGGTAATTCCTATTCTTACAATTCTTGATGAGAAAACTTCAGCTTGCATTGAAAAATGTCTTATTCAGTCCCATCTACCCCTTATCGAAGTTACTCTAAGAGATCCAGAGGTTGCCCAAGCCTTGAAAGGATTTCAACAACTTGAAAAAATTTGTCTTGGAGTGGGCACTATCAAATCAAAAAAAGACATAGATATTATGATTGAAGCTAAAGCCCATTTTGGGGTATCCCCAGGTTTTGATCCTAATTTATCTAAATATGCTAAAGCAAACGGGTTAACTCTAATACCTGGAGTGCAAACCGCAACTGAAATTATGGCTGCAAGCTCAGCTGGACATAAAGTGTTAAAATTTTTCCCTGCAACATCTTCAGGAGGCGTAGAAAAGCTTAAATCATATGCCGATGTCTTCCCCGATATAGTGTTTATTCCAACCGGTGGAATTAATCTAGATCTGATCCAATCTTATCTTGATGTAACTAACGTAATAGCCGTTGGTTCATCTTCAATAATTTCTAAAAAATTAGTTAAAGAAAAAAAATGGGAAGAATTAACTTCAAGTATTATTTCTACGATGAAAAGCCTTAATCCTTATGAAAGATAAATTTATTCCAGACAATCAATCAGTTGATATTGAGTTAAAAGAATGGCTGGATTCATTAGGTAATATTATCAGCGAATCTGGCAACGAAAGAGCATCGTTTATTTTAGAAAAACTTGCTTCAAAGCTCACAGAATCAGGAACAATTCCGAATTATAATTTAACGACTCCATTTAGAAACTCTATTCCGCTAAGCCAGGAGGCAAAAATGCCAGGAGATCTATTTATGGAAAGAAAAATTAGGTCCCTTATTAGATGGAATGCTTTGGTGATGGTTTTACGAGCAAATAAATCAGAAGATGATTTAGGTGGACATATTGCAACCTTTTCATCTTCTGCAACCCTATATGACGTTGGTTTTAATTATTTCTTTCAAGGCTCAAAAGACGGTCTAGAAGATTTAATTTATTTTCAAGGTCACTCATCTCCAGGTATCTACGCTAGAAGTTTTTTAGAGGGGTATTTATCTGAAGAAGATTTAGATAATTTTAGACGAGAAGTTGATAAACCCGGTCTATCTTCATACCCGCATCCTTGGTTAATGCCTGAATATTGGCAATTTCCAACAGTTTCAATGGGTCTGGGACCTATTATGGGTATTTATCAAGCTAACGTGATGCGATATCTTTCTGCCAGAGGTCTTGCCCCAAGAAACAATAGAAAAGTATGGGTTTTTTGTGGTGATGGTGAAATGGATGAACCTGAGTCTAAAGGAGCAATTGGTTTAGCCGGTCGTGAAAAACTAGAAAATTTAATTTTTGTTATTAATTGCAATCTACAGAGACTAGATGGTCCCGTTAGAGGAAATGATAAGATTATACAAGAGCTTGAAAGAGAATTTAGAGGCTCTGGCTGGAATGTTCTAAAAGTCGTATGGGGAAGATTGTGGGATCCTATTCTAGCTAGAGATAGAGAGGGCAAGTTGCAAGATCTTATGAACGCAGTTGTCGACGGTGAACTTCAAAATTTTAAAGCCAAGGGAGGCGCATACACTAGAGAAAAATTCTTTGGTCAAGACCCTGATGTATTAGAAATAGTGGAAGATCTTACTGATGAAGATATTTATAAATTAAACAGAGGAGGTCATGACCCTTATAAGGTTTATGCTGCTTATCATAAAGCGGTCAATTCAACAGGTGCCCCTACTGTAATCCTTGCTTTTACAACTAAAGGCTACGGAACTGGGTCTCGTGAAGCAGACAACACCACTCATCAAGTTAAAAAATTAACCATTGATAACATTAAATCTTTTAGAGATAGGTTTGATATACCAGTTTCTGACAAAGATATTAAAAATTTACCCTACGTAAGACCATCAAAAGATTCTCCAGAAATCCAGTATTTATTGAAAACTCGAGAAAAGTTAGGAGGACCTATTCCAAGAAGACGTCAACACACTAAAAAGCTACCACTGCCGTCTAAATCTATTTTTGATAAATATTCTACCGGTTCAGGCGAAAAGTTAATTTCCACCACCATGTCCTTTGTGCGAATGATGTCAGACGTAATTAAAGATAAAAAAATTGGGAAATACATAGTTCCAATTGTGCCTGATGAAGCAAGAACTTTTGGAATGGAGGGCTTATTTAGACAAATAGGTATTTATTCATCAGAAGGACAAAAATATAAGCCTGAGGATGCTGACCAAGTAATGTGGTACAAAGAATCCAAGGACGGAGTGATGCTGGAAGAGGGAATTAATGAAGCTGGTGCCTTTTCTGCATGGACAGCATTAGCAACTGCATATTCAAATTATGATATACCCATGATTCCAATTTATCTTTTTTATTCTATGTTTGGGTTCCAAAGAATTCATGATTTAGCATGGGCAGCAGGTGATTCTCAAGCTAAAGGTTTTCTTATTGGCGCAACTTCAGGAAGAACTACTTTAAATGGAGAGGGTCTCCAACATCAAGATGGTCATAGTCATATCTTTTCTTCTACCATTCCAAATTGTCTTTCATATGATCCTGCATTTGCATATGAATTATCTGTTATTTTTAAACACGGTATCAAGAAGATGTTTGTAGATTTAGAAAACTACTTTTACTACATAACTGTTACCAATGAAAATTACCTGCAACCACCACAACCTAAAGATTCTGAAAAAGGAATTATTAAAGGCTTGTACAAATTAAAAGCACATAAGAATCCTAAAGTTAGCTTAATTGGTTCTGGATCAATTCTAAATGAATCAATTAAAGCTCAAGGTATTTTAGATTCTTTTGGTATAGAGTCAGATGTTTGGAGTGCAACTAGTTTTAACATGTTAAGAAAAGACGGAATGGAGAAACAAAGATTTAATGAGTTAAACCCGTCTTCTTCACCAAAACTTACTTATGTTGAAGAATGTTTGCCTGACGAAAATATTCCTGTGATTGCTACAACAGATTATATAAGGGCCTATCCTGAGCAAATTAGAAGTTTTGTTAAAGCCCCTTTTTATACGCTTGGGACTGATGGTTACGGTCGAAGTGATTCAAGGAAAAAATTAAGAGAGTTTTTTGAAATTGATGCAAATAATATAGCTAGAATTGCTGTATATTCTTTATATCAGAATGGAGCTTTAACTAAAAAAGAGGTGTCTAAGTTATATAAAAAACTTCAGGTAGATTCAAAGAAGCCCAATCCCTGGGAAGTGTAATGTCTAATAAAACCCTTAATATCCCTGATCTTGGTGAAGTAGAAGACGCAGAGGTAATAGAGGTTTGTGTCAATGTTGGCGAGAGAGTAGATTCAGAAGATTCGATTGTTATTATAGAATCAGATAAAGCAGCGATGGATATTCCAGCTTCCATTTCCGGAAGAATACTTTCAATTAAGCTCTCTGTAGGAGATAAGGTTAATTCAGGTACTCCTTTTTTAGAAATTGAGGCGGATGAAGAAATTGTGATCATGGGAGAAGTTTCTTCTTCCATAGAAACTGAAACGAACAAACAGCATGATAAAACACAACTCGCTCCAGCTCCTCTTGCAGATTCAACAAACAAAAATACTGCAAAGATTAAGACATCTAATGGCTCTTCAGTTTACGCCGGTCCGGCTGTAAGAAAGCTTGCTAGAGAATTTGGAATCCAACTATCTCTTGTCAATCCATCAGGCCCTAGGGGAAGAATACAAAAAGAGGATTTACATACGTTTGTTAAAGGCAGACTTTCAGATAACGCAAATTTTCAATTCCAATTTACTCAGCCAGAAATTGATTATTCTAAGTGGGGGTTAACTGAGGAACAGAAATTAACTAAGTTTCAGAAATCTTCTCTAACCAATCTACACACATCGTGGATTAATATTCCTCATGTTACACAGCACGATGAATGTGATTTATCAATTTTAATGGAACTGAGAGCTAAATTAAATAAAAAACATAAAACTAAAATTTCACCATTAGCTTTTATTTCAAAAATTACAGCAACTTTGCTTTATGAATTTCCACTTCTTAATAGCTCTTTAGACCATAATTTAGACAACATAATCGTAAAAAAATATGTGAATTTAGGAATAGCAGTCGATACGCCTGAAGGTTTAATTGTTCCAAATATTAAAAACATAGAGAACAAATCAATTAGTGTAATATCTGAAGAAATTAAACTTCTTGCAGAATCCGCAAAAACTCGTAAATTAAAACTTTCTGATCTTAAGGGTGCATCTTTTACAATTAGTTCGTTGGGAGCAATAGGAGGAAAATTCTTCACACCAATCATCAACCCCCCAGAAGTTGCTATTTTGGGCTTATCCAAGACATTTCAAAAAATTATTCCAGAAAGTAAAAGTTTTAAAACTAGAGATTTTTTACCTCTATCTTTAAGTTATGATCACAGAGTGATCAATGGAGTTTATGCAGTTCAATTTACAACCCAACTAGGAGAAGCTTTGTCGGATGTAAAATTAATCGAAAAGAGTTTTAAGTGATAGATTTTTAAAAGAATGAGTTCTCATTCTTGTGATAAAAAGCAATTACTTTCTTGTTCATTATCAATGGTTAATTACACTTTACAAACTGTTATTATTAAATTTATGAGAGTGAAATATGTATGATGTTGTTATTATAGGAAGTGGCCCTGCTGGTTATGTCGCTGCGATTAGAGCCTCGCAACTTGGTTTAAAAACTGCTTGTATAGAAAAATCATTCGATAAAAATAGAAAATCCCAATTTGGAGGCACTTGCTTGAATGTTGGGTGTATTCCCTCAAAAGCTTTATTAGATTCATCTTATAAATACGACGAAGCTCTTAACCATTTTTCTGATCATGGAATTGAAGTTAATAAACCTAAATTAGATCTTTCTAAGATGATGGATAGAAAGAATAATATTGTTACTCAGCTAACTTCAGGCGTTTCTGGTTTATTTAAAGCAAATAAGGTGACCCCAATATTAGGCGAAGCTAGAGTTCTGAATTCAACCCAAGTTGAGGTATCTTTTGATGGAAAATCTCAAGTTGTAAGCACTAAACATATAATTATAGCGACTGGATCATCTCCAATTGATATTTCAGCAGCACCTATTGATCAAGAGAATATAGTTGATAGCACGGGAGCCTTAACATTTGACTCAGTTCCAAAAAAATTGGTGATAATAGGTGCCGGAGTCATCGGGCTTGAGCTTGGAAGTGTTTGGGCGAGACTTGGGTCAGAAGTTACTGTCCTGGAAGCGATGGATGAATTTTTGCCTTTGGCAGATAAGAGAATTGCGAGAGATGTTTTGAGAGAATTAAAAAAACAAGGATTAAACATAAACCTTGGGTGCAAAGTCACAACAGCCCAATCAAACTCTAAAGGGGTAAAAATAAATTTTGAAAATAATGAAGAAGTTCATAAGTTACAAGTAGATAAATTAATTGTAGCAGTTGGTAGAAAGCCAAATACCTCCAGTCTTATTGATGAGAAGTGCGGTATAACTTTTGACGAAAGAGGCTTTATTCCTGTAAATAATTTTTGTGAGACCTCGATAAAGAATATATGGGCTGTTGGAGATGTTGTAAGAGGCCCCATGTTGGCTCATAAAGCCTCTGAGGAAGGAATAATGGTTGTTGAGCGAATAGCAGGGAAACATGCAGAGATAAAATATGACCTTATCCCGTCTGTCATTTACACCCATCCTGAAGTTGCTTGGGTAGGCAAAAATGAAGAGGAATTATCTGAAGCAGGAGTTGATTTTAAAACGGGAACTTTTCCTTTTGCTGCAAGTGGAAGAGCTTTAGCTTCTGGAGAAACTACAGGCTTTGTAAAAGTAATAGCTGATAAAGAAACAGATACAGTTTTAGGAGTGCATGCGTTTGGTCCATCTGCTGCAGATATTATTCAACAGGGAGTTGTTGCTATGGAGTTTGGTGCAAGCGCTGAAGATTTAGGCTTAACTATTTTCAGTCACCCTACTGTTTCAGAAGCATTACATGAAGCTGCCTTGGCAGTAAATGGTCAAGCTATACATATAGGTAATAAAAGAAATAAAATTACAAAGAGTTAAAAAAAAGTATAAACATTTTTAAAATTAATGATGACGGAAAGTTATATTTTATTATAGCCACCCTTTTTGGATCAAGATAACTTGTTTTATTATTAGGAATAGTAATTATATTTTTGATAAGAAATCCTTTACTATTAAAAAGCCGGAAGGAAAGCTCAAGTTTTTAGTAGGGGGGGGGTTCTTCATTTTTTATGGACAGTGGTTATTGTTTCTGGAAAATAGATTTAATTTTCATGGATAAGATTAATGAAAAAAATTAAAAATGTAGCAACAATGCAAGATGTTGCAAAAGAAGCAAGAGTTTCTCTGAAGACTGTTTCCAGAGTTATTAACAAAGAACCAAACGTATCTAAGAAGACTGTTGAAAAGGTTCAAAATGTCATAGATGCTATAGATTATCAACCCAACTCTTTTGCCCAAACTTTAGCAAGAGGGAGGACTAGAATAATTGGTCTTCTCTACGACACTCCTAGCCCAAATTATATTTCTCATATTATGGAAGGGGTTTTAGCTCAATGTTATAAATCTGACTATGAAGTAATTATTCATCCTTGTAAATTTAATGACGCTACTCTTTTAAGGGATATAGAATTATTAATAAAACGAACTAGACTTTCCGGACTTTTAATAACTCCACCATTATCAGATATGGAAGATTTAATTCAATTATTAAAAGAATTAAATATTCCAAGGGTTTTAATTTCTCCTGGTTCAAAAAAGGTTGATGAACCTTCGGTTAAGACTAATGACAGGGAAGCCTCGGCCCAAATGACAAATTATTTAATTTCAAAAGGTCATAAAAAAATTGCTTTTATTAAAGGTCACCCTAGTCATCTGGCTGTAAATGATAGAGCTAAAGGATTTTATGACTCTTTACAACAAGCTAATATTATTTGCCCCAGAGAATTTATAGAAAATGGTCTTAATTCTTATGAGTCCGGTCTGGATTGTGCAAGAAGACTTTTGTCTCTCAAGGATAGACCGACTGCTATCTTTGCAGCGAATGATGAGATGGCAGCAGGGGTCTTAAAAATAGCTCAACAAAATAATCTTAATATTCCTAATGACCTTTCTGTGGTTGGATTTGATGACACTCCCATGACAAAAATGATTTCTCCACCTCTAAGTACAGTAAAACAACCTCTTGGACTGATGGGCGAAAAGTCCGCAAAGAATCTAATAGATCAACTGGAAGAAAAAGGTGAGGAGAAATACGAGGTAATGGACTCAACCTTAGTGATAAGAGATTCTATATCTGACATAAGCTAATAGTACTTTTCTAGACTCATCATTATTACTATAAGACAGCGTTGTCAATATATAATTAATAGTGTATAAAGACACATTATTTAATTTAATGGGGAGTCTTAAAAATGAAAATATTATCTATATTACCTAGTAGCCTTTTAGTCTTTATTTTATCGCTTTCTATCAACATAACTGCTGCAGAGCCAACGGAAGAAGAATCTACCGTGGATGAAGTTGTAGTTACGGGCATCAAAAAGAGTCTACAAGATGCAATTGATATCAAAAGAAGTTACGTGGGTGTCATGGACGCTATAACTGCAGAAGATTTTGGTAAATTTCCTGATGGTAACTTGGCTGAATCTTTAGCTCGTGTTGCTGGAGTTGGAATTGATAGAAGTAATGTAGAAGGTGAGAGAGTTGCGGTTCGTGGTTTTGGACCCGAGTTTAATTTAGTTACTTTGAATGGTAGACAAATGCCAACTGTTCCAGGTCAGTGGGAAGGTGGGAGGTCATTTAATTTTGGTGATATAGCATCTCCTGGCATTCAAGCTGTTGAAATTTTTAAAGCCACTAATAGTTCATTGCCTTCAGGTGGTATTGGATCGACCATTAACATGATCACGACTAAACCTTTGAGTGTGGATGGCACGAGAAAATCTTTTTCTTTTAATGTGGTTAATGACACCACTAGCAAAGATTCAGGATTATATGGCCCTATTGAAACTACTTTCTTGTTTGCAACAAATCAAGACATATGGGGATTTTCTTTTTCTGGTTCTTATCAAGATAGAAATAATAGAGAAGAAGGAACAAGAGAAGCGAATTGGTTAACTGTAGAAAAAATGGCTGCTATTGAAGGCTATTCCAGAGTTTCTTCGTCCGGTACAGGAATAACAAACAATAGTGCAAGAACAGATGGATTTACTTTCTATCAAGAACCTACTGCCTATCAAATAAAAGACAATGACCGAGTAAGAAAAAATGCTCAAGCCACTCTTCAGATAGCTTTATCTGACAGTGTTGTAAGCACTATAGACTACACTTATTCTGCTGTAGATTTTGATTCTGAAGGCGTTATGTTTGGATCTTGGTTGGGAGGATGGGATACTCAACAAGGTACTATTAATTCCAGAGGCGTATACACAGATGTAACAGTGGCTAATAGGGCATATGATCATCAGCTTATTTGGGGTTCAACTAAGAATTTAAATGAATCTTTGGGTTTAAATATTGACTGGCAGATAAATGATGCTTTAAAGCTATCATTGGATACTCACAAGTCATCGGCTTCTAAAACAGGATCTGAATTACCTAATGAAATGGGCTTTACTACAGACATTAAAGGTACTCTTACCCATAAGAATGCAGGTAACTCTGGTATAAATACATTTTCTTACGACACAGCATTTGAGCCCAGCAATTACTTAGCCTCTAGTGTGCAGATGTGGGATGCTTATAAGGATAATGAACTTGAACAAACGCAAATAGAAGGTTCTTGGACTAATTTAAATGAAGGAATCATAACTTCTATTGATTTTGGTGTCTCAACTATAGAAAATACTTATCTAGATGCGAGAGCAGGAAACAGCAACGGTGCTATTAATCCACTGCCTGGCCAATATGATGATTCTATTTTCCATAAGGCGTATTTAGGAAATTTCATGAACTCCTTCAGCGCCAACTTTGGAACAGATTACTATTACAATATTGACAGAGCGGCTGCATTAGAAGCTTTTGTTTTGGCTAACGGAGCAATAACTGCTGGTGATGTGGATACAAATGAGAGAGTGAATGAAGATCTGAATTCAGCTTTCTTGCAAGTTAACATGGAAACTGAATATATGGGCATGCCTCTTAATATTGTGGCTGGTGTTAGATATGAAGAATCTGAAACGGAATCTATAAGCTTGGAAGAAAAGCCAACAACCATAAGATGGGATTTTATAAATGGTCTTACGTATGTAGGAAATGGAATTGTTGATGCTCCTAGGTATGGAGAGAATGATGTTATTCTTCCTAGTCTGGCTCTATCTCTTGGCATATCTGACAGCCAAGTTTTAAGATTTTCTTACAGTGAAACTATGGCTAGAGCGAGCCTTCAGGATCTTAGATCTCAACTATCGTATGGCAATACAAATTATTTATCCGCCACGGCTTCAGGTGGCAATCCAAACTTAGAACCTCTAAAGGCAAATAATTTTGATATAAGTTATGAAAATTACTACGCAGAAGGAAGTTATTTTGCTGTTAATTATTTCAAAAAAGATATTGAAGACTTTATCGGGTCTAAGACCGTTAATACTTCTGTAGACGGGCTGACAGACCCAACTCAATCAGCCATTGGACAATATGCAATTAATTGCGTTAACGAATGGGCTGCGGCCGGTTCACCTGGCACGGCTGCAGGCGATCCCTCAGGAGTAGTACACTGTACTTCTCAGCAAGCGCTATGGGCTCAGCCTTGGATGAACAATTTCCAACACATGGCATGGGTTGCTCTTGCAATGCAAGCTCACGACGGTGCTCTTCCTGAATTTTGGAACGTGTATTGGGCTCAAGATGCAGGAATGTCTTCACCCAATTGCAATGATGGCGGATGGTGGAGATGTAATCCAGGTTACATCGACGGTCAGGCCGGCGATCCTCTTGCAACTTTTGCTGTTACGAGACCTTACAACAAAGAGGAAGGTTCTGTAGACGGTTTTGAAATAGTACTTCAGCACTTATTTGAAGGAACGCCATATGGAGTTTTGCTTAATGCGACCAAGATTAGTGGCGGAGATGCTGATGTTGATAGAAATCTTGTCGGTGATCAGTTTTTACTAGATGGCTTGGGTGATTCGGGTAATTTCTCAGTTTTTTATGAAGATGAGAAGCATACTGCAAGATTGGCACTAAATTATAGAGGCGAAACAGTGGCGGGCTTTGGTAACTACGATCAACCTTTATTTGTTGAAGAAAGAATGCAAATTGATGCTTCTTATCAATACAGATGGGATGACAGTACCACTTTATTTGTTGATGCAATGAATATAAATGATGAATCAACCCGTTTACATGCTCGATATGAGGAAATGTTATTTTTATCTCAAGACCACGGTCCAGTTTATAAAATTGGCTTTAGAACCAATTTCTAATTTTAAATTTATAAACTATTTAAAAAGAGGGCATTGGCCCTCTTTTATCTATTAGGGTTAAGTTTATTTAAATATAATCAACTTTATTGATAAAAACATAATGCGAATAAACTCATTTAAATTAACTCTTTCTTTGTGTATTTTTATGTACCAGTTTTCTTTGGGTGCTGATGAGAATCTTACCCTAGAGAATAAAATAAATTCTTATCTTTCTGAAATGTCCTTAGAAGAAAAAGTAGGACAAATATTAATGGTAGAAATTGGATACATCACTCCCGAAGAAGTTCAAGAATACAATATAGGAGCAATTCTTAATGGGGGTGGCAGCTTTCCTTATAAGAAAAATGACCACGATGCTAAAGATTGGATGGATTTAGCAGATGAATATTATATAGCCTCATCTAAGACATCTAAGGGAAGAAAATCCATGCCAGTGTTTTGGGGTACGGACGCTGTGCACGGACATAATAATTTAAGAGGAGCTACTATATTTCCTCATAATATTGGCCTAGGTGCTACGCGTAACCCGCAGCTGGTGGAAGATATTAGCAGTGCAGTCGCACTTGAAGTTATCGCATCAGGGCTGGATTTAACTTTTGCGCCAGCCGTATCAGTACCAAGAGATGATCGATGGGGAAGAACTTATGAAGGCTTCTCAGAAGACCCCGAACTAGTTGCGTTACTTGGTAAGCATTCTGTTATTGGTTTTCAAGGCGAGCTGGGTAATAAATTCTTAAGTTCCAATAAGATATTATCAACTGCTAAACATTTTATTGGTGATGGTGGGACTTTAGATGGAGTAGATAAGGGTAATACTATTTTATCAGAAGAGGATCTTATAAATATTCATGCTAAAGGCTATGTAAGCACCATAAACGCAGGTGTTCAGTTTGTTATGGCTTCATTTAACTCATGGAACGGGAATAAGCTTCACGGTGAAGAATACCTACTAACTAATCTCTTAAAAGAACAATTAGAATTTGATGGTGTTGTTTTGGGAGATTGGAATGGACATCAAGAAGTATCAGGGTGCAGTGTGGATAGTTGCGCACAAGCAATTAATGCAGGACTTGATATGTTCATGATTACTGATAATTGGAAGGGTTTATTTAATAACACCTTAAAGCAGGTTAAAGAAGGTCAAATATCAAAAACTAGATTAGACGATGCTGTGAAAAGAATACTTAGAGTAAAATTTAGATACAGACTCATTCAAAAAGGAAAGCCTTCTTCTCGCATAGTCTTTCCAGGCATTGATTTCATAGACTACAAACAACATCGAAAAATTGCTCGAACAGCTGTTCAAGAATCACTAGTACTACTTAAAAACAATAACAACACTTTGCCTTTAGACCCTTCAAAAAAAATATTAATTATTGGTGAGGGCTCGAAGAAAATCTCTAAAGCAACCGGTGGCTGGTCTTATTCTTGGCAAGGATCAAACGTAGAAAATTCATATTTTCCTGGTGCCACTTCGATTTACGATGGCTTCCTGAAGATTGTTAAAGAGGGACGTGGCAACATTGAATACAGTGAAGATGGTCAATATAAAACAAAGCCTGATGTGGCAATTTTAGTTATTGGAGAAAATCCTTACGCGGAATATCAAGGTTCAGTAGAAAATCTAGTCCTCACTGATGTTGAGTTTGATCATTTAGATGTGGCTTCAAAATTAAGACAAGAGAATATTCAGGTTGTTACTCTCTTTATTTCAGGAAGACCTTTGTGGGTTAATAGAGAGCTTAATGCTTCTGATGCTTTTGTAGCAGCTTGGTTGCCAGGAACAGAAGGCGCAGGCGTGGCTGATATTCTTTTTATAAATCCAAACACAAAAAAAGAAAAAGATTTCAAAGGTAAACTTCCTTTCTCCTGGCCCAAGTCGGCGAATCAAAGCTCTACTAATTTTGGAGATGATTCTTATTCACCACTTTTTTCTTTTGGTTACGGATTATCCTATAAAGATTCAATACAACTTAATAAGTTATCAGAAAAGCTAGATACAGTTACAGA
>Ga0209091_10000855_pt1 | contig 28116 bp, 17 predicted proteins | sample ArcticOcean_MG_C_6_FD_187438 | JGI IMG/M metagenome (GOLD analysis project Ga0209091, IMG submission 187438) | Marine microbial communities from western Arctic Ocean - ArcticOcean_MG_CB8_128 (SPAdes) (version 2) | ecosystem: Environmental > Aquatic > Marine > Oceanic | place: Arctic Ocean...
ATCACTAAAATATGAGATTCATTCTTGTTACTTTGGATTATGAAAATAAGACTAACGCATTAGAAAGGAATGAGTCTATTTAGAATATTAAATTGTAATTAATACATAGTTTTAGTTCTAAATTTGGCAAGAAATAAACTCTTCAATAGAAGAAAAAAATAAAATAAGGGATGAAAATTAGTAGATTGATTAAGTGTTTTTTTTCTTTTTTATTGATAATCTTACTGTCAAGTTGCAGTCCAAAACAACCTAATGTCATTGACAAGAATCTTCCAAAAAATTATATTGCTTATTTTACTAGTGATAAGATTTCAATAGATGGGAAAGATGATGAAAATGTTTGGAAAGATGCTCTTTGGTCAGATTCGTTTATAGATATTGAAGGCGAAAAAACTCCAAAGTTCAAGACACAATTTAAGATGCTTTGGGATCAGGAAAACCTTTATTTGTATTCTAAAATGGAAGACCCCCATATTTGGGCAAGTTTAAAACAAAGAGATACGATTATTTTTTATAATAACGATTTTGAAATTTTTATTGATCCTAATGGCGATACCCATAATTATATGGAAATTGAAATTAATGCATTAAACACCGTTTGGGATTTGTTTTTAACAAAACCTTATAGGAATAATGCCACGGTATTAAATCAATGGGATATTAAAGGATTTCAATCTAGTGTATATGTATCTGGCACCTTAAATGATGCTTCTGATATTGATGAATACTGGGCAGTTGAAATAGCAATTCCATTGAGTTCATTGCAAGAAGAGATTGGGAAAAAAACACCTATTTTGGGTCAAACCTGGCGTATTAATTTCTCAAGAGTACATTGGGAATTCGAGTTAATTGATGATTTATACTATCGTAAAAAAGATGTTAAAGGAAATTTTTTCCCTGAATATAATTGGGTTTGGAGTCCGCAAGGAGTAATTAACATGCATGAACCTGAAAAATGGGGTTTCATTCATTTCGCTAAAAAAAACTCAGGAAAGTATCAGTCTGAATTTCAATATCCAGAGGATAGTTCTCTAGTTTTATGGATGTATTCTTATTACAGAAATCAGTTGAATTTAACGAATGAATCCATAAAAAATAAACCTATGTTTCCTGTTAAAGGATCTATTGATTCTCAAGTTGTTAACCTTGAAAAAATAAAATATCCGAATGGATATTTTTTGACGGCAAAGAGTCCTAAAACCAATATAGTTTACTACATCAACGATGAAGGAAAATTAACTACTCGTTAAAAGAAAACCGATATTAAATGAGTAGGGAACACCAATTAAAAATTACTATTGAGATTTTTTGGGTTTTTGTTATAACTTAGTGATAGTTAAAAGCAGTAAAGGCAACGATTCAGGCAACCAAAATTAAAAACCCCTGTAAACCAATGACTTACAAGGGCTTTTGCGGAGAAGAAGGAACGCTAATAATTAAAATAAAAAGTAATGAGAGATAAAATAAGTGTATTGCTAATTAGTTTGCTATTTATAGCTTGTGATATTAAAAACGATGAAAGCACCAATGAGTTTATTATAAATTTTGAAAAGATAGAATTAGAAAATGGACTGGATGTTATTTTTCATGTAGATAAATCAGATCCAGTTGTAGCAGTTGAATTAATGGTTCATGTTGGCTCTGCAAGAGAAGTTGAAGGAAAAACAGGTTTCGCTCATTTATTTGAACATTTATTGTTTCTAGAATCAGAAAACTTAGGAAAGGGTGGATTAGACAAAATGAGTGCAAGAATAGGGGGCTCAGGGGCTAATGGATCAACATCAAGAGATCGTACAAATTATCTTCAAACTGTTCCAGAAGATGCATTAGAAAAAATGATATGGGCAGAAGCCGATAAATTAGGTTGGTTTATAAATACAGTAACTATTCCAGTCCTAGAAAAAGAGAAACAAGTTGTAAAAAATGAAAAGAGACAAGGCGTAGACAATAGACCTTATGGTCATAATCAATATGTCATTGATAAAAATTTATATCCAAAAGATCATCCATATAACTGGCAAGTAATAGGTTCTTTAGAAGATTTACAAAACGCAAATCTAGAGGATGTAAAGACATTTTTTAATAAATGGTATGTTCCAAATAATGCTACTTTAGTACTGTCAGGTGACTTTGATGTAAAGAAAGCAAAAGAATGGGTTCATAAATATTTTAATGAAATTCCAAGGGGAAGTGATATAACTCCTTTAGAAAAGAGACCGGGAACACTTTCAAATACTAAATATTTATACTACGAAGATAATTTTGCAAGAGTCCCTCAGTTAACCATGGTTTGGCCTAGCGTTGAGAATTTCCACTCTGATTCATACGCTTTGGAAATTTTGTCTCAATATTTAAGTGATGGGAAATCAGCTCCTTTTAATCAAGTTTTAGTAGATGATTTAAAAATCACACCCTATACAAGCATGTATAATTACAGCTCTGAGCTAGCAGGTCAAATACAATTGACTGTAAGGTCTTTTAATAATGTAAATCTAGAAGAAGTTAAAAGTGGAATTTTAAAGGCATTTGACAAATTTGAAAAAGAAGGTCTTTCAGAAAAAGATTTAAATAGAATTAAAGCAGGTCAGGAAACGGATTTTTACAGAAGTTTATCTAGCGTGTTAGGTAAAGGAACAAATTTAGCTTCATATAACATCTATACTGGAAATCCTGGGTATGTGACTCAAGATATTCAAAAGACTTTATCTGTCACCACTAAAGATGTAATGAGGGTGTATAATACATACATTAAAAACAAAAACTACTTAGCAACAAGTTTTGTTCCTAAAAACAGCCCGCAGCTTGCTCTAAAAGGTTCAGATTTAGCTAATGTAATTGAAGAAAAAATTATTATTGGAGCCGAAACAAATTTTGATTTAAAAAAATCATCAACATATACCAGAACCCCATCCTTATTTGATAGGACTAAAGAGCCTGAATATGGCGAATCACCTTCATTAAATACACCTAATGTATATCAGAGTAAACTTGATAATGGATTAGAAGTTTATGGAATAAAAAACAGTGAAGTTCCTTTGGTGAGTTTAAATTTGACTATTGATGGCGGACAGTTATTAGAATCTATGGACAAATTAGGGCTTGCTAATTTAACTTCAAAAATGCTTAATAAAGGAACAAAAAATAAAACTCTTGAAGAATTAGAAAAATTAATTAAAGAATTAGGTGCTTCAATTTATGTTTCATCAAGTTCAGAAAATATTAATATTTCTGTAACTACACTATCAAAGAATTATAAATCTACCTTATTATTAGTTGAAGAAATATTGCTTTCTCCAAGATTTGATTTAAAAGAATTTGATTTATTGAAAAAAGCAACAATTTCTGATTTACGTCAACAGATGGCAAATCCTAACTCTGTCGCGACAAATACTTTTAATGAATTGATTTATGGAAAAGATAATATTCGATCAAAAAATATTTTAGGAACATTGAGTGCTGTAGAATCAATTACTTTAGAAGATGTTCAGTTATTTTATAACAAAAACATTTCACCATCTGTTTCTAAAATGTTAGTTGTTGGTAATATTGAAAAAAATGAAGTCTTAACTTCTTTAAGCTCGCTGAATTTAAATTGGAAAGCTAAACAAGTGAATATTCCCGATTACAAATCTCTTCCATCACTATCAAAATCTTCTGTATATTTCTTTAATATTCCAAATGCAAAACAATCAGTTTTAAAGTTTGGTTCACCAGCTTTAGCTGCAACAGAAAAAGATTATTATCCTGCAATAATGATGAATTATATATTAGGTGGAGGAGGGTTTGCTTCTAGGTTAACACAAGAATTACGTGAAGCAAAGGGGTATACATATGGTATAAATTCTATATTTTCTGGTTCAAAAGCTAAGGGAACTTTTACAATATCTTCAGCAGTTAGAAGTAATGTTACTTTGGAGGCTGCTTTACTTGTAAAAAATATTTTACAAGACTATTCTGAAACTTTTTCAGAAAAAGATTTACAAACTTCTAAAAGTTTTTTAATTAAGAGTAATGCAAGAGCTTTTGAAACTGCAAGAGCAAAATTAAGAATACTATCCAATATCAGTAGCTATGGTTGGGATGTTGATTACATAAAAAAAAGAGAACAATTTGTGGAGAATGTTACAATAAATGGTATCAAAGAATTAGTAAATAAATATATCAATCCAAATAAAATGATTTGGTTAGTAGTTGGGGATGCAGCAACGCAGTTAGAAAGACTGAAAGCATTAGGTTTTGGAGAACCTATTTTAATTAATTAGAGCCTACATAAACAATTGCTGTTAAAAGAAAACCAATCTTATTTGAGTAGGGTAGTACCAATTAAAAATAACTAGTGAGATTTTTTTGGTTTTTATTTTAAACTAGCTACTTCTAATCCTCGCAAGTAGATTAATAAGGTTTAGATAATTAGTATATTTAAGAATATGAAAAAACTAATTTTAGTTGTTGTACTTATAATAGCTATACTAAATTTCTTATATACTTTTGGTTATCAAGGGGAGCCAATGAGTCAGTTAGAGTTTCTAACCCGAACATTTGGGAGCTTAGCTTTTGGGTTAGCTTCTATATTATTACTAAAAAAGAAAAAATGAAAAATTTCTTAATTCTTCTATTATTTCTTTTTCCTTTTTTATTAACTGAATAAATAGTGCTTATCTTTAATTACTATTTAAAGTGATTATTAATGGATAAAAAATACGATGTAATAATTGTTGGTTCTGGACCAAACGGTTTAAGTGCAGGTATTTTTTTAGCCAAAAAAGGGATAAAGGTTTTGATACTGGAAGGGTCTGAAACCCTAGGTGGCGGAATGCGAACAACTGAATTGACATTACCTGGTTTTAAACACGATATTTGTTCTGCTGTTCATCCAATGGGATTTCTATCCCCCTTTCTAAAAACATTACCTCTTGATAAATTTGGATTGGAATGGATTATTCCCGAAGCTTCAGTAGCTCACCCTTTAGATTCTGGAGAGGCTGTAATTTTATCTAAATCAATTGAAGAGACAGCGAAACAAATGGGAGTAGATTCATCAACATACAAAAATCTGATTCATCCTTTTTCTAAAAAAATAAATGTATTACTAAAAGACACCATGAGACCTTTAGGGTTTCCCAGCGATCCAGCTCTTTTTATTCGTTATGGCTTAAAGGCTATTCAGCCTGCAACATTATTTGCTAAATCTGCTTTTAAAGATGAAAAAATGAAGGCACTTTTTGCAGGATGTACAGCGCATAGTATTTTGCCTTTCAATAAATTATTTACGACAGGGATTGGGTTGTTATTTTTAGCCGTTAGCCACGAAGAAAATTGGGCCATCCCAAAAGGAGGTTCACAAAATCTGGCAAATGCAATGGCGGATTATTTTATAAGTCTTGGCGGAGAAATTCAATGTAACACTAAGATTGATAATTTTAAACAATTACCAGAAGCCAAAAAATACATTTTCGATACCGACCCTATACAATTAGCAACTATTGCTAGTGATCAAATTCCTCTTTGGTATAAACAAAAATTAAACAAATATAATTTTGGCCCTGGTGTATTTAAAGTTGATTTTGCTCTTAATGATCCCATTCCATGGAAGAATAAGAATTGCTTAAAGGCTTCTACAGTTCACATAGGGGGTTCTTTTGAAGAAATTGCCCAAAGCGAAAAAGAAGCTTGGGAAGGAAAACAAAGCGAGAAACCATTTGTTATGCTTAGTCAACAAAGCCAGTTTGATTCAACAAGAGCTCCTAAAGGAAAACACACGGGTTGGGCCTATTGTCATGTCCCTAATGGATCATCAAAGGATATGACTCAAATTATTGAAAATCAAATTGAACGCTTTGCTCCTGGTTTTAAAGATACCATTCTAGCGAAATCCAGCATGAGTCCTAAAGATTTTCAAAGATATAATCCAAACTATCTAGGAGGCGCAATAACAGGAGGATCAGCAGATATTACACAATTATTCACAAGGCCTGTAGCTAGAATTAATCCCTACAGCACTCCCAATCCTGATCTTTTCATATGTTCTGCATCCACTCCACCGGGTGGCGGTGTACATGGGATGTGTGGTTTTTATGCAGCTAAAAGTGTATTGAGATCAATACAAAACTAATTGTTTTACTCCCAAGGCTGAATGTCCTTTAATGCTCTAGTATTTCCTGTGCCTTTTTCAATCAAACCATCATGAGCATCATAAATACGATATTCTAAATTCTGTGTATGAAACTGAGGTGATTCTACCATAATAACTCGCAACTGTTCTGACTTATAATTACAACGTTTTTGAATGGAGTTTAAAAGTGTTTCATTATGCAAATGGCCATCACCAAAATTCCAACCCACAACTTCACCAGCAAGAGCTTCGCCATCAATCCAACGATAATCATGAATAGAATCAATTGCTTTTGGCACTAACTGATTTATCAATCTTCCAGGTAAGTGCATTAATCGAAACCCTAAAATCATTGAAATAATGCCTTCGGCAAAATCAGTTTCATATAATTTTTCCATTTGCACCAAAACATCTTTTGAAGTTTTAGGGATCTTTTCTTCGATTACATCCTTAGCATCACCCTTAAAGAGCCATACACTATATGCCCATGTGCCGGCATAGTATCGCATTGATAAAAGAAAGGATATATACTTTGGAAATAAGTTGCCTAAAATTGGAAAAATAAATAATGAGAGTGATAAGACAGCAATCAATATAGGGGAGCTTATATCTAAAGGATTAAAAGCAGGATTTCCATAAAACAACATCCAAGCACCATAGACCATAATAACATTCCATTCGAGAGGTACACCCATGGGAAAATTAGCGAAAATAAAAATATGAAAAAGCGTTATTGCAATTAAAGCAAAGAAGGTAATCTCTGCATTACCCATAAAAGTAATTAAAAGTATAGGCATTACAAACTCAATGAACGTTCCAAAATGTGCCATATTATTTGCTTTACGGCTAGGTCGTAAATCTTCTGGGTAGGATTTAAAAAGACTCTTTTTGAAGTTGTCAAAACAGGAAGGAATGAAAAGAACACTATTACTAATCATAACATTTACTGCAGAAGTAAAGTTGGGTGTTAATTTGGAAAAAGCAGCCCAAAACCATATTCCGAACCAAATAATTTTTAAACCAGCTCCTGTTTCTAATGGAAAAAGAAAACATACTGCCATGGGTAAATAAATATCTCCTCGTGCTGCTAAAAATATAGTCCGATCTAAAAGGCCACAGATAAGTAAGAGAATAATCACTGGAATTACGATACTAGGCGTAATGTCAGAAGCTACACAAACACGAATTAAAGCTATTAATAATAACAAATACAATCCTATATCTAACCAATTTCTAGAATCATTTCCCAAAAATGGGATTTTGGGAAATAATGGGACTTTTACGGTTTTTGGACGTAAAAAATAAGTGATTCCACCAATAATGGGAGCATAGCGACCAGTTAAAGGGCCACTGGCTCCACCCAAACCAATAATTTCAATAAGTACAGTCCAGAAAATAAATTTACCAAGAGCTTCAGTTTTTGTCCACCACAAACTGAACTCAGAAATACCTCCTAAATCATTTGAAAAAGAACAAAACCAAAAAAACATAAAAACATAAAATATGATTTTTATAAAATAAAAAATCGTAACAGATATTGGAGAACCATATCCTTGTAAAGCCCAGTTTTGACAAACTTTTTTAGCACGCTCTGTGTAGGATTTCTTTTTCCATTCTTGGTAATCGTAAGATAAGGGCATTGGTTTTAAAAACTTTTCTAGGGGGGTCATTGTAGTTGCTGTTTTTGATATTGAAAAGGAGATTTTTAATCCAAATCTTAAAAAAATGAATGATGTTTTAGCTAATGTATTAAACTAATTTAATAAGAAGTAGTTTATTATGCAAATCTGTTTTCAGGAGTATTTATTTTCCAACTCTGAATCCCAAAAAATACCATTTCTAAATTTACTTTCTTTAATTTTAAACATGGATTATCCTTCGAAAATTACAGTAGCTTCATCTTGATGCCAGGTCAAATAATTCCTTTCATACAACTTGTCTACGTTGTTTCGTTTAATTTTTAAAGTAGGTGTTGTCAAACCATTTTCGACAGTCCACTTGTCTTTAACAATAATTAGGGTTGATATTTTTTTGTATCCAGCTAATTGCGAATTGACTTTTTTCAGAAAATTACTTAGATAGGATTTGATTTCTTCTTGAGACTTTGCAAGTCCAATTTCAGACATAACCCCTAAACAAATAGGCTGGGAAAGCCCTATACCAGCAACGCAAATTTGTTCAAATTCAATAATATCAGCAAAATAGCTTTCTAAAACGAAAGGTTCAATATATTTACCTTTAGAAGTTTTAAAGATGTCTTTAACTCGACCGGTAATGAATAAGAATCCTTCTTCATCCAAATGACCTTGATCTCCAGTATGGAGCCATCCATCTTTTATGACTTCTGCGGTTAATTCGGGTTGCTTATAGTATTCCTTCATCATAAAAGGACAGCGCATTAAAATTTCGGAAGTTTCAGAATCAATTTTTAATTCTACTTCTGGTTGTGCGATTCCTACAGACCCTACTTTCCCTATCATATATGGCTCAAGGTGCGTTGTAATGGCACAGTTTTCAGTCATTCCATATCCATTTGTGATCAAGACTCCAATTTTACGATACCAATCTTTCAAAGATTCTTGTAAGGGAGCAGCTCCAGAAACTATGCCTCTGGCTTTACTCAGTCCCAATTTTTTCTTGAATTTATTTTTCAAGATCCATGACAAAACAGGTATTTTAAGAAGCTTTTTAAGTTTTTCCTGAGGATGTCTGGATAAAATTCTCATTTGAAATTTAGTCAAAATTCTAGGTACTGCAAAAAATAATGTTGGTTGTGTGTCTTGTAAGTTTTTGGAAAATGTATCCATACTTTCCGTAAATGAAATGGTTCCTCCATAACAGAATACTGTAAATTCAATTACAATGCGTTCTGCAATATGACATAATGGTAAATAAGAAAAGAAGGAGTTGTTTCCGTTGAAATCTATTTGAAGTTCGTTTGACTTTAAAGTAACTAACTCAGTTCTAGAATTGGCTAAGTAATCCAGTACTACTCCTTTTGGACTTCCTGTAGATCCGGAAGTGAAAATAATGGTCCATACATCACTCAGTTTAGGAATGTGAGGGGTTTGTAAAGGTTCGAATTGATTGATAAAGTTGAACCATTGATGCCCTTCGTTGATATTTGAATGGCCAGTATAATTTGGGAATGCAATTATGGGCATACCTTCAGGAACACCATGTTTTTGCTCTTCCCAGTCTTCTACTTTTCCAACAAATAATAGGTCAACATCACCAAAAGTAACTAAGTTGTTTATTTCTTTTGAGTTCAGATTCGGAAAGAAAGGTATACTGATATATCCAGCCATCATAATAGCTAAATCTGCAATAATCCATTCCCTACAATTTTTTGAAACTAAACCTATGTGAGCATTTTCTCTGAGCCCCAAGGATTTCAAACCTGTAGCTAGTTTTCGAGCGTATTGCCCAACTTCTCCCCAAGTATAGATTTCCCAAACATCCCCAAAAGGTTGTTTTAAAAAAGGTTTGTCTCTTAGTTTATCTTCCCAATCGTAAAATTTAAAATCATATGTTTCTGATGTATTCATATTTAATTCAGTTTCTTTTTTTATTACCATGCCAACGGCTAGTTCTACCAATGCGGCATATAAAATATAGTTATTTTTTGTTAATTCATCATAAAAAAAAATTGAGACCTCCACATTTATAAAAACTAAATAACAAGCTAAAAAGTTTGTCTATTTTGATTGCACTGTGAAGTGAGTTAAATTTAGGAATTGACTTAGCAATACATCTACTATTTATTTGTAATAAACTAAAACATAGGCATATCTTCTTCTTTTAATTCAGACACTCAGAACCTCACTGTTATACATCATTATACAAACACCCCCCGTCAAAAGAAAACCGATATTATTTAAGTAGGGTAGAGACAATTAAAAATTACTATTGAGATTTTTTGGGTTTTCAGTAGTACTGGCCGTACAATAATCGTACAAGTTTTAAAAAGAAAAACCTAATCACTTGTTTATAAAGTAGTTAGGGTTTTACTAAGCGGAGAAGAAGGGAAGCCAACCGTGCATTACTTATTTAAAATACCTTCTAAAATCATACATTATATCAGGAAATTGCAATCACCATTCAGATGTCCAAGCATTTTTGTTTTCCATTTCATTTAGATTGATACAGCCTAGTTGATACCCAGGATTAGGGTTGTAGTTTAGGATATTCTTACCAATATACTCTGAAGTTTTATAGCTAAAAACAGTTAAGTTTCTTATTTGATCTAGGATTTGGTAATTAGAATTTTCTTTTTTAAATCCTAAAACTAATTCATCAGATATTTCATTTTTTGTTAGATCAATTATCTCTTTTTTATATTTTTTTTCTAAATAAATAATTAAATCTTTAAGCTGAGTTTTAAAAGCATACTTAGCCTTGTCATCTAATGTTTTGTAAAGAAATAGATCAATGAAGTTTGTAATTCTTATTTCTTTCGCACCTGGAGTTTCTGATTTAGGGATAATTATTTCTGTTAATTCATTCAAGAAACTAAATTGATTATTGTTAAAAAAAACAAAATTTAAATCTTCATTTTTATGACAACTAGTTAATAGACTGAAAACAGAAGAGTTGATTGTTATAACACCACTTCCATAAAGAATATTCTTGATTAATTCTCGTCTTTTCATTATAGGTTTTTCTTTTTAATTTCAGATACTGCATAATTTGCTGCTCTAGCCGTTAAAGCCATATATGTCAATGATGGATTTTGTGTAGCTGATGAAGTCATACATGATCCGTCTGTAACAAAAATATTTTTCACATTGTGAATTTGGTTAAATTTGTTCAGAATTGAAGTTTTTGGGTCTTTTCCCATTCTTGCTGTTCCCATTTCATGAATTCCGCCTCCAATTGTAGCATTACCATCAAAAATTTTTACATCATGGTAACCTGCTAACTCTAGCATTTCAGCAGCTTGGTTGTTCCAATCCTTTTTCATTATTTTTTCATTTTCCTTAAACTCTGCATCAATAACTATTGTTGGTAAACCCCATTGATCTGTTTTTTCATAGTTTAAAAACATTTTATTTTCGTGGTAAGGTAGAACTTCCCCAAATCCACCCATTCCAATCGTCCAATCACCTGGCTTTAAAATTTCTTCTTTAAACTTTTTTCCAAAACTAATTTCATTAATCACACTACTCCAATCAGACCTAGATGCGCCTCCTTGATATCCATATCCTCTTAAGAAATTTTTGTTTATTGATTTTTGATCTATATTTCTAAACCTAGGTACGTAAAAACCATTAGGTCTATTTCCATAATAATACTTGTCTTTAAAGCCATCATATTTACCACTTGCTCCACTACCCAATTGATGGTCCATTATATTGTGACCTAATTCACCTGAGTCATTACCTAATCCATTAGGAAATCTTTTGGATCTTGACTGCAACAAAATTGCAGAAGATGCGATTGCTGATGCACATAGAAATATAATTCTAGATTGATATTCAATTACATTTTTTGTTATAGAATCAATAACTCTAACACCTTTAGCTTTTTTAGTTTTGTCATCGTAGATAATTTCACTAACTATAGAGTTAGGTTTAAGAGTTAAATTACCAGTGTCTTCTGCAAACGGAAGGGTAGAGGAGTTAGAACTGAAATAACCTCCAAATGGGCAACCTCTATCGCATCTGTTTCTATGTTGACATTTTGACCTTTTGTTAGATCCAATATCTTCTGTTAAATGAGCGACCCTACCTATTGTTAATAATCTATCAGAATAATTATCTGAAATAGAACTTTTAAGATGCTCTTCTAAACAGTTAAGTTCCATTGGCTTTAAGAATTTGCTGTCAGGAAGATGTTTTAAATTTAGTTTTTCTCCACTAACTCCAATTGTTTTTTCTACATAATCATACCAAGGCTCTATATCTTTATATCTTATTGGCCAATCTACGCCAAAACCATCTTTTGCATTAGCTTTAAAATCGAGGTCACTCCACCTGTAGGTTTGTCTCCCCCATATTAAAGACCTTCCCCCAACTTGAGATCCCCTAATCCAGTTAAAAGGTTTGACTTCATCATAATCATGTTGAGAATCAACATTATAAAAATGTTTATTATTTTCACCCATTCCCCACCACCTAGATTGTTTTTTATAATCTACTTTATCTTTATTTGATAATCTTCCTCTAAGTTCTGAATCCCATGGATCTTTATGCATTGTAGGATAATCTTCAATGTGTTTCACCATCCTTCCTCTCTCAAGAACTAATGTCTTTAAACCGTTTTCACAAAGTTCTTTTGCAGCCCATCCGCCACTAATGCCTGAACCAATTACTATAGCATCAAATTGATTATTTAAATTATTTTTCATATTTCAACTACTCTTTTTTTTACATTAAAAAATGGAATTCCCAGGGATTTAAGTTATAATTTTTATTTAAATGGATGCTTGTGTTGTTTATTAAACTTGTATAATCACCATTTAAATTTAAAATTATTTCTTGGCTTTTATCGGAAAGATTTGCTAAAAAATACATTAACTCCCCATTATTTTCTCTTTTTAATAAAATAACATTAGAATTGTTAGTTTCAATAATTTCAAAGTTTACGCTATTTTCAATGTGTAGTACTTTATTTTCAGTTTTAATTTTTGCTAGTGTTTTATAGAAATCAAAGTATTCATTATTTGGTTTTGGAATAAAATCTTTTTCAAAAAACTCAAGCCTTTTATTTAAACCATATTCTTGACCATTATAAATTAATGGCATTCCTGGAAGGAAATAAGTCAAAGCTGAAAAGGTTTTAACTCCTTCTCCAAATCTTTCAAAAACTGTAGAGTTCCATGAGTTTTCATCGTGGTTACTTGTAAAGTTCATCAAAATGTGTCCCTTACTGTAAGACTCATTGTTTGTTCTTATATTGTTGATTAAATCTTTAACATTATTTTTATTTTTTCCTATTTCGTTCAAGATATGATGTCCTGCCCAGCTATAGCTCATGTCAAATAGTTCAACTAATTCAAAGCCACCTGGATGATATCCATCAGATTCTGCAAGCATAAAAACATTTTTAATTTTATTTAATCTAATAATAACCTCTTTCCAAAAACTTACAGGGCAGCCATGTGCGGCATCAGCTCTATATCCATCAATATTGTGTTTTCTTATCCAGTACTCCATTGCTTCAATCATTTCATTTTGCATTTCCAAATTGTCAAAATTTAAATCTGCAACATCTTCCCAACCCCATGGTTCTCCTGTTTCTGGATTGATAGGATCTGTTATCTCGCCTTTACTGTTTTTTGTATAATAGTTTGGGTTATTTTCTATCCATTGATGATCCCACCCTGTATGATTTGCAACCCAATCTAATATAACATACATGTTATTTTCATGCGCAGTTTTTATTAAATTATTAAAATCATCTTTATTCCCAAATTCAGGATTAACTTCCTTGTAGTTGGTAATAGAATAATAACTTCCCAGAGTGCCTTTTCTTTTTGTTTTTGAAATGGGATGTATAGGCATTAACCAAAGTACTTTAACTCCTAAGTCTTTTAATTTGGGAATGTCTTTTGTGAAATCATTAAAAGTTCCTGACTCTGAATATTGCCTAATATTGACTTCGTAAATTATTCCATCTTTAATTGTTTCTTTAGAGAAGTTATCTGTTAATTCAATTTGTTTTTCACATGAAACCAACGAAAATATTAACATGAATAGTATTTTTTTTTTCATCTTTTAAATTTTAATAACTTCTAAGTTATGCTTTGAATTGTTAATGTATACTTCAAGTTCTTTTCCTTTTATTAATTTAACATCTACTTTTGAAGAACTAACTTCTATTTGAATAGTTCTTTTTCTGAAATTTATTTTAAAACTATATTTTTTCCATTTTTTTGGAATTTCTGAATTTATATGTAGAAAGTTATTTTTGATTTTAACACCCCCAAAACCTTCAACTATACTCATCCATGCTCCAGCCATTGATGTTATATGTAAACCTTGATTTAATTCATTGTTATAATCATCTAGATCGAGTCTGGATGCTCTTAAAAAATAATCATAAGCTTTATCTAATTCACCTATTCTTACAGATAGAATAGAGTGAATGCACGCAGATAATGACGATTCATGCACAGTATATTTTTCATAAAAATCAAAATTACTTTTTATTTGTTTTAAACTAAAGTGATCCTCAAAATAGTATAGCCCTTGTAACACGTCAGCCTGTTTAACATAGGGAGATCTTAGTATTTTGTCCCATGACCAATTTTGATTTAATGGTCTTTGGTTTTTAGGAATTTGAGAAGCAGGTATTAATTCTTTGTTTAAAAAATTATCATTTTGAATAAACACATCTAATTCTTTCGAATAAGGTAAAGAAATATTGTTTTCAATTTCAATCCACTCTTCAATATCCTTAGTTTTTAAATTTGTTTTATTTAATATGTTATTATAATCCTTTTTATTTTCAGATAAAATTTTATTTAAGCATTCTCTTGTGTATTCTAAGCACCATTTAGCGCTATAATTTGTGTACCAATTATTATCAACATTATTTTCATATTCATTGGGCCCTGTAACGCCTAGAATCACATATTTATTTAGTGGTTTTGAAAAACTAACTCGCTGTGCCCAGAACTTAGCAATTGCTATAAGAATATCTATTCCTTTGTTAATAATAAAATCAAAGTCGTCACTGTATTCAACGTATTTTTTAATTGCTTGTACAATTGCAGCATTTCTATGAATTTCTTCAAAAGTTATTTCCCATTCATTATGGCATTCTTCTCCGTTTACAGTTACCATCGGATATAATGCTGCTCCTGAATATAATCCTATTTTTTCAGCATTTTTAATTGCATTTCCAAGTTGATTGTAACGTTGTGTAAGTAAATTTTTCGAAACATCAGAATGCTTTGTTCCAATATAGAAAGGAATGCAATATGCTTCAGTGTCCCAATAGGTTACACCTCCATATTTTTCACCCGTAAATCCTTTAGGTCCAATATTTAATTTAGGATCATTTCCATTAAATGTTTGATTTAATTGAAAAATATTAAAACGTATTGATTGTTGAGACTTGCTATCACCACTAATTTCTATATCAGAATTCAACCAGATATTATCCCATTCTTTTATGTTTTCTTTTAAAAGCTCATCAAACCCTAATGCGGAAATGACATCTAAATGATCAACAGCTTTAGTCTTTAAATCTTTAGTTAGTACATCATTGTTATTTGTGTAACCACCATATTTATATATTGTTAATTCATCGTTTTTGTTTAACGTAAAATAACTTTTGCTTCCAATTAATTTATCATCATTTGAATTAACATATTCAGATGAAGTTAACGTATTGTTTATATGAAATTTGGTTCTGAAAAATGTACAAATTTCAAAATTTGTATTCATTATTTTGGAATGCACTAAAGATTGATTTTTATCAGTTTGGGAGTTGATAGTTTCTATAAATGATTCATTCCAATTTGAATCACTATTTTTTACTTTTAAATCAATACAAGGAAGAACGGAAATTTTGGTATCGTTTTGTAGAGATCTTATAGAGTATTTTATAGCCCCAACATCTTTTCTTTTTACTGAAAGAAATTTCAATGAGGAAACTTTTAATCTTTCCCCATTTTTCATTTCAATTGTCATTTCTCTTTTATACCACCCTTCCTTCATGTTTAGTTCTCTTTTAAAAAAACTTACTTCACACGTGTTAAGGTCTAAAACTGTACCATTTATTTTTATATTAATTTTATTCCAGTTAGGGCAGTTGACCATTTTTGCGAAATATTCAGGATATCCTTTTTTCCACCAACCAACTTTAGTTTTATCAGGAAAATATATTCCGCTTATATAATTTCCTGTTGATTGTTCGCCGCTATATTCTTCTTCAAAATTTGCTCGTTGACCAATTTTACCATTTCCTATACTAAAAACACTTTCTGAAGAAAGGATGTTAGAGGTCAAAAATCCCTTTTCAATAATAGACCATGGATTGATAATATATTTTTCTTTGATCATTTTTGAAACATTTTTAATTTTATTTCATTAAACCCACTGTATACTTGGTTAGCTATTTTTAATTCTTTGGATTTTCCAATCCCTACGGTAAACATATTAATAGCATTTCCAGCTTTAATTCCTGCAGAAGAGTCTTCAAAAACAACACAATCTTCAGGTTTAGTGTTAGTTAATTCAGAGGCCATAATAAATCCTTCAGGATCTGGCTTACTTTTTTTAACACTATTTCCATCAACAATTACATCAAAAAAATGAGTGAGTCCTAGCTTATTTAGTATGTGTTTGGCATTCTTACTAGAAGAATATAAGGCTATAACATGATTTTCTTTTTTTGCATGTACTATAAAATCATAAACATTCCCAAGAATATTATTTGAATTTAATTTAGAAATAAGATCTAGATATAATTTATTTTTTCTTTGTAATATGTCATTGTACTTTAAAGAGTCAATTGATGTATTCGCCCATTTTAAAATTTTATCTAAACACATTGATCTGCTAACACCTTTTAATTCTTCATTTTTCTCTAAGGTTAGATGGTAATTAAATTCAGCAGAAATAATTTTCCAAGCTAGGAAATGAAACTCTTCAGTATTTGTTATTACTCCATCTAAATCAAAAATAAATGTTGGAAATTTCATATTAATAGCTAATTGTTTTTTTATCTGTTATTAATAAGTTTAATAGACCTGCAATGATTAAAGAAATGCCAGCAATGACCATTGAGAATATTGGCTTGTCTCCTAAAATTGATGTAAGAAAATTGATTCCTCCAATAGCAGCAATTATTTGTGGAATTACAATAAACATATTAAAAATACCCATACTGGTCCCCATAGAATCTTCATTAACCGAACTCGATAACATAGCATAAGGCATTGAGAGTATACTTCCCCAAGAAATTCCTATTAATGAAAACGAAACCACTAGCCAGCTATGATTTGTTATGTAGAACATTGATAAAAAGCCTATTCCTCCTAAGATTAAAGAAGATAAATGAATGTATTTTCTGTTTATTTTTCTTCTAGAAGTGTAAAAGGTTAAAATCAAGGCGAAAACCATTGACGAAAGTCCGTAGGTTCCCATATAAGATCCTGTCATATTAGAAGCATTCTGAAATTTCAAATTTTCAGAATTATATTGGATTACTTGGTTCGGTTGATTAAAATCAAAGTCTGAAATTATTGGAATTGGAGAATTAAAAATATGTTCAGTAATTGCAGGGTTAGCCATACTCCACAATGTAAAAAAGGCAAACCAACTAAAAAATTGAATTACTCCAAGTTTTTTCATAGTCATTGGCATTTCATGAAAATGATTTAAAAACTCTTTAATTATTTGTGAAAAGTTTTTCTTTTTATTTTCCTTAAATACTTTAAGGTTTTTCGGAGGATATTCTTTTGTTAAAAAGATGGTGTATAAAATTGATGACATAAAAACTATTGCTCCTATTGTAAAAGCAACTTTCACTGAATCGGGAACAATTCCTTGAGCAGCTTCATTGCTTACTCCAAGGCTGCTGACAAAAGCTGGTAAATTACTAGCAATCCAAGTTCCTATGCCTATTACAAGTGTTTGTGTTACAAAACCATATGACCTTTGGGAGTCAGGAAGCTTATCAGCAACTAGTGCTCTAAATGGTTCCATGCTAATATTTATAGAAGCATCTAGAATCCATAAAAAGCCAGCAGCCATCCATAAGGTTGATGAATAGGGGACAAAAAATAATGCAATGGAACTTAAAATGGCTCCAATTAAAAAATATGGTTTTCTTCTTCCAAGAATAGGGTGCCAAGTGTTATCACTTAAGTATCCTATTATTGGCTGAACAATCAACCCTGTTAAAGGAGCAGCAATCCAAAGTAATGGAATGCTTGACTCTTCAGCTCCTAATGTTTGAAATATCCTGGACATAAATCCACCCTGCAGAGCAAATCCAAATTGAATTCCTAAAAACCCAAAGCTCATATTCCAAATATCCCAAAAGCCTAATTTTTTCTTCATATAATATTTTTAAAAAAATATTAAACACTAATAACTTTAGTGATTAAATATAATTTTTTAATAAAAAAACTAATTTATTTAAGTATATGAAATAACAAAGAATTTAACGCGAAACGTTAAATAGATATAATCAAAACTATAAACCAGTTGAGAAGTGGATTTATAATATTGAAGGACAAATATATATATTATTTTAATTTAAACTATAAATTTAGGAAGATTCTCTTTTTATAAGAGTACATTTTATAATTTCTGTTTTAAAATCTGAACTATTTGATTTTCCTGTTAATTTATCAATTAATAGTTCAGCAGCTTTAGTACCTATTAATTCTCCATGTTGACTTATTGTTGAGAGTGATGGAGAGGAATATCTAGATATTACACCATCTGTAAACGAAATAATTGCTATCTCCTTTGGTACAGAAACCTTATTTTTTCTTAGTACTTTCAGAGCAGATGCAGCATATATTTCATTTACTCCTAGAATTGCATCGACAGTTTTATTTTTTAAAATATTTTCTAATTCTGATTCTAAAGAATTCATTTCTGTGTGAGAAGATTCTTTGTCTGAAACTTTAATAATCAAATCGCTATCTGGAATAATATTATTGTCTTTTAGAGCCTCTAGATACCCTTCAGTCCTTAATTTTCCAACACTAATGTAATCTTCTGATGTAATTAATAATATATTTTTTCTATTATCATCGATTAGATTTTGAGTAGCTAACTTCGCTGCCTCTTTATCATTAACAATTACTTTATCGCAATTTAAATCATGTATCACTCTATCAAATAATACTACAGGAATCCCTAAATCTATACTTTCCTTAATATGGTGAAAGTCTTGTTTCATTAAGCTTTCTTTAGCAATCGACATTATAAACCCATCTATATGGCCATTTGCTAAAGTCTCCATGTTTAATACTTCTTTTTCAAACGATTCATTTGAAACCGCAATTATAACATTATAACCATTTTTAGCAGCATATTTTTCAATACTATTGATTACAATTGAAAAAAAGTGATGAACAATTTCAGGTATAATTACACCAATAGTTTTAGTTTTTCTGTTTTTAAGACTTAAAGCAATATTGTTTGGCCTATAGTTATGAGCTTTTGCAAATGCTTTTATTTTTTTTCTTGTTTCAGCTCCAATTTCAGGACTATCTTTTAAAGATTTAGATACTGCAGAAATAGAAACATTAAGTTCATTTGCAATTTCTTTTAATGTAATACGTTTTATCATATTCTTAATTAATAGCCGAATTTATTATTTTTTTATTAAATCCATTTCTTTAATTTAAACAATTAATAACAATAACAAAAGTTATTAACACTATAACGTTGTAGTTTAAGACATATAACGTTGTAGTTAACAACGCATTTAATTACACTTGCTGTTAACTATTATTTAACATAGATTCGTTAATGAGAAGTGGGTTTTTTAACTAAGTAAAAAACAAAAAAATGATAAAAATTTTTATAAAAACGCAAGTTTTGGTTTTGCTTTTTCTTTCATTAGGAATTTTTGCTCAACAGAATGTTTCAGGTTTAGTTACTGACACACAAGGTAATCCTTTACCAGGTGTGAATGTGATTATTCAAGGAACATCTATTGGAGTTTCTAGTGATTTTGACGGTAATTTTCAGATTAACGCTGAAAACGGTCAAATTCTAGTATTTTCTTTTATTGGTTATAACAATGAAGAAATTACTATTAATGGAACAATTCAAAATGTAGAAATGACAGAATCTGATTCAGAGTTAGATGAAGTTGTTGTAACTGGTTATGGGACTACAAGAAAAAAAGATTTAACTGGTGCCGTAGACTTAGTTTCTGAAAAGGACTTTGCAAAGGGTTCAATTGTGTCTCCTCAGCAACTAATGCAGGGTAAAGTTGCAGGTGTCTCCGTTGTGTCAAATAGTGGTGCACCTGGTGATGGTGCTAATGTTTTAATTAGAGGAATAGGTTCTTTAAACCTTAATTCAAACCCTCTTTATGTTGTTGATGGTATTCCACTTGATTCAGGTGGAGTAGGTGGTTCAAGAAATGCACTAAATGTTATTAATCCTAACGATATTGCATCAATAAGTATTTTAAAAGATGCTTCTGCTACTGCAATTTTTGGATCAAGAGCGGCCAATGGTGTAGTTATGATCACAACTAAAAAAGGAAAAACTGGAAAAATAAAATTTAATTTCAGTTCTAGATCTTCTTCTTTTAAACCAGTAAATTTTGTTGATGTTTTAAGTGCTAAGCAAATGAAATATGCTGTTCAAGCAACTAAAGATGCAGATTTTATTTCAAGATTGGGTTCAGCGGATACAAATTGGCAAAATGAGATTTATGAAGTTGCTTCTGCTCAAAACAATAGCTTTTCTGCTTCTGGTGGATTAAATGGAATTCCTTTTAGAGCATCTTTAGGTTATACAGATCAAAATGGTATTTTAATGGGTGATAATTTCAATAGAGTCACAGGTTCATTTAATATTGCGCCATCGCTTTTAGACGGTGATTTAAGGCTTAATCTTAATGCTAGATATGTAAGATCAAATAACGATTTTGCTAATAGAGGAGCTATTGGTTCAGCTATTTTTTTCGACCCTACTAAACCAGTTAAAGGAAGTAACCCAGGTCAGTTCGCAGGTTATTATACTTGGTTAGATTCTTCAGGAAAAAAGTTGGCTTTATCACCAACTAATCCAGTTGCACTGTTAAATTTAAGTGATGATGAATCAACAGTAAATAGAATTATTAGTAATATTAAAATTGATTATGACCTTCCGTTAGATGGATTAGTAGCAACTGTAAATGCTGGTTACGATCATTCAAAAGGTGATGGTTTTAGTTCTGTGGATAAAAACATGCCCACAGATTCAGCTGGATTCGATGGAAGTAAAAATGATTATTTAAATGAAACAACTAACTTGTTGTTTGATGCTTATTTAAATTACGCTAGAGAATTTGATGAATCAAATCTTTCTGTTACAGCTGGTCATTCTTATCAAAGTTTTGAATACGACAATTCATCTTCAAGTTCTATACAGTATTTAAATGCAGATGGAACTGTTAATACAGCTACATCAATTACTAATTCCTATATAGATACATCTAAAAATGTTTTATTATCTTATTTTGGAAGAGCAAATTTTTCATATAATGAAAAATATTTATTAACCGCTACAATAAGAGCAGACGCATCTTCTAAGCTTCCTAAGAATGATAGATGGGGTCAGTTCTTTTCTGCTGCTTTAGCTTGGAATTTACACAATGAAAATTTTGGAGTTGACAAGGTCTTTGATCAATTGAAATTAAGAATTGGAGCAGGTGAAGTAGGTAATGTAAATGGTTTAGGAGATTATAATTTCTTAACTAGGTATGTTAGTAGTGATTCTCAATCAAAATATGGTTTTGGAAACTCATTCTATACAACATATAGGCCAGCACCAATTAATAAAAATTTAAGGTGGGAAATTGGTCAAACTGCTAATGTAGGTATTGACTTTAGTTTTGCTAAAATTAAATTGAATGGGTCTATTAATGCTTATATTAAAAAGACTAAAGACCTTATAGCTACAGCTGTGGTTGATCCTTTTACTAATTTTGGAACTACTATTGATGCTAATATTGGTGATATGGAAAATAAAGGCATAGAGATTGAATTAAATTCAACCCTTTATCAATCTGATGACATTAAATTTGATCTAAGTTATAACGTTGCATTTAATGGTAATGAAATAACTAGATTAGATAACGTACAAAATGTTGGAGGAGTTGGTTTTGGTGGTTTCCTACAAAGACACGAGACAGGAAAATCTCCATATGCTTATTACGTTTACAAACAAATTTATGATCATAAAGGGAGACCTATTGAAGGTGCTTATGCTGATTTGAATGGAGACGGACAAATCAATAATGATGACAAGTATTTTTACAAAGATCCTTATGCTGATGTGATTATGGGCCTAACCGCTACCATAGTTTACAAAAAGTTTGACTTTTCAATGGTTTCAAGAGCTAGTTTAGGAAATTACAGTAACAATAGAATGTCAGCTGCTTCTAATCTTTCACAAATTACAAACCTTGGAAGATTGTCTAATGTTCATACTTCTTATTTAGATACTGGTTTTTTATATTTTTCTGATAAAAACACTGTTAGTGATCACTATATTCAAAACGCATCTTTCTTGAAATTAGACAATGTAACCTTAGGCTGGACAGTTGATAACGTTATAGATAATAATCCTATGAGGTTATATATTAGTGCAGACAATTTACTCACGATTACAGAATATGATGGAGTAGATCCTGAAATAACAGGAGGTATAGATAGTAACTTTTATCCAAGATCAAGGGTTGTAGCTTTGGGTCTTGACATTAATTTTTAATATAATATTATGAAAAAAATAATTTATTTATTCACAATAGTATCGTTGACTTTATCATCATGTCATGCTGATTTAGATCAAGTTCCAACAGATCCAGATCTTTTTACAGAATTTAATGTATACAAAGATGCAGAATCTGCTAAAGGAGCACTTGCTAAAATTTATGCTAGCTTAGCGATAACAGGTCAGAAAGGCCCAGATGGTGATCCAGATATTGATGGCAGCCTGATTGACGAAGGTTTTTCTCAATACACTAGAATCTTATATACTCTAAATGAGTGTAGTACTGACGAAGCAGTTGTTGGTTGGGGTGATCCTGGTTTACCTAATATTCATGAAATGTCTTGGGATGTAAATAATCCATGGACACAAGGAATGTATTTTAGACTAGCACAAGTAGTTTCTTTTTCTAACTCCTTTATTGAAAATGCTGCTGATTTGGCATCTAATAATGCAGAGGTTGCATTTTATATTGCTGAAACTAGGTTTATTAGAGCATACGCATATCTTCAATTAATGGATATGTACGCTAACGTCCCTTTGGTTACTAAAGTTTCTACTGAACTGCCTTTGCAAAGTAATAGAACAGAGATTTTTGATTTTGTAGAAAAAGAACTTACTGAACTTAGTTCACTTCTACCTGAATCTAGAGCGAATGAATACGGAAGAGTTGATAAAGTTGCAGCTTGGGCGTTACTTTCTAGATTATATCTAAATGCTACTGTTTATATAGGAACAGACAAAAATTCAAAAGTAATTGAATTTGCGGACAAAGTTATCTCTAGTTCTTACGCTTTAAACACTTCTGATGGAAATGGAAATGGTTCTGCGTATGACGAACTATTTTTAGCTGATAATAACTCAAATGGTGCTCAAAATGAATTTATTTTTGTTATTCAGTTTGATGGGCTTAATAGTCAGTCATGGGGAGGCTCAACTTTTCAAGTACATGCTGCTATAGGAGGAACAATGAACCCAAGTCTTTTTGGAGTAGGAGGAGGATGGGGTGGTCTTAGGACTACTAAAGCATTAGTAGATAAGTTTGCTTATGCAGCCACTAGTACTGATATTGATGGTCATCCAATAGGTTGGTCAGACCCAAGGGCAATGTTTCATACTGATGGTCAAAATTACGAGATTGCTAAAGTATCAGTATGGAAAGAAGGTTATGCTGTAAGTAAGTATAAAAATGTAGATGTTAATGGAAAAGCTGGTTCTGATTCATCTGGGAATCATGTAGACACTGATCTTGCTATTATACGATTAGCTGAAGTATATTTAAATTATGCTGAAGCTGTCACTAAAGGTGGTGGTGGCAGTTCTGCAACTGCTTTAGGTTTGATAAATCAACTTAGAGTAAGAGCTGGTGCCCCTCAAATATTAAGTACTCAATTAACATCTGATTTTGTTTTAGACGAAAGGTCAAGAGAGTTGTATTGGGAAGGACTTAGAAGGTCTGACTTAATTAGAGCAAATAAATTTGTCACTGGATCTTATTTGTGGCCATTTAAAGCAGGAGTTTCATCAGGAAAAGCATCTGATGAACATAGAAAAATTTTCCCAATTCCAGAAGCTGTTCTTCTAGTAAATTCTAATCTTAAACAAAATCCAAATTATTAATTATGAAAACAATATTAAAATATAGTAAACTATTATTATTTACATTTTTACTTGTGAATTTATCTTCTTGTGAAAAAGAAGATTACTTAATCTTTACAGCTATTAATCAAAAAGAAGTAAAGTTTCAAAATGAATTTCAACCTGTTTATAAGCTTTCTAAACAAACTTCTTCTAATATAGCTGAACGTTTAGTTTGGAATGAGCCTGATTTTGATGCTCCAACAACTGTAACTTATGTAGTTGAAGTTTCTGTCAATAGCGGTTTCTCATCTATTGACATGAGTTCAGGAGATACTTCAAACAACCATTTAGGTGTTCAAGTTAAAAGCATGCTAGAGTTAGCTGAAAAATTAGGTTTAGATGACGATCCTACTACAAAAAATAGTGATGGCTCAGCTAATAACACTGGTATGGTTTACGCAAGAGTAACAGCTTATGCTGGGACATCATCTTCTGGAGCCAATCAATCTAAAACAATATCTGCTACAGCAATATTAAACATAGAAATGCTTGAATCTGCAGCAGCTTGTGCTCCTGCAACCCTTAGTAATTGGGGTCTTGTTGGAGATGCTGTTAATGCATGGGGAGGAACAAATAGAGGGTTTGCTGCTGGAAACGACGTTCCATTTATTAGTAATGGAGTTGAAGGACAATATAGAGCAGCTGTCACTTTTTATGATGGACAGTTTAAGATTCGTGAAGATAATTCTTGGGGTGTAAACTATGGTGATACTGGAGCTGATGGAACTCTTGAAGCTGGTGGAGACAATATAGTTATTACAGCTGGACACTATTATGTTGATTTCGACCTAACTGAAAAGACTATAAAGATTACTGTAGCTGACCCTGTTTGGGGAATAGTTGGTGATGCTACTTTAAATGGTTGGGGTAATGCCGAAGACGTTAAGTTGACACCTGATCCTTGTAATGAAGGGGTATATCTTGTATATGGAGTAATTCTAACTGATGGATTCATAAAGTTTAGAGCAGATGATTCTTGGGGAGTGAACCTAGGGGGATCTGGTGGAACTTTAACCGCTGGAGGTGATAATATTGCTGTTTCTGCTGGAACTTATGATATTACGTTAGATGCAATAAACAACACTTATCTTTTAGTGAAAAAATAATTTTATTTTGAATCTCAAATAAATGGATTGTCTTTATTGTTAGACAATCCATTTTTTTTTATAATATTAATAATTATATAAAGTTTATGAAAAATTTAAAATCAATTACTTTTTTAATAGTCACTTTTTGTTTAATTTTTTATTCTTGTGATACAAAAAATAATTCAGAACCTTTTTTGTCTAATTCAAAAGTCGTTGATTCAATTGTTGGTAGCTACGTGGATAATGGGTCTCAAGCATTGTTGCTTGTAAGATTAGAAGGTAGCGATGGAAATGTAAAATACGAGTACAGTAAAAAAAATAATAAATTAGTTCCTGATTATAAAATAAATAAAGACACTTGGTTTAGAATTTGGTCTATGAGTAAAATAGTCACTATTTCTTTAACTCTTGATTTAGTCGAGGATGGTTTATTGAAACTAGAGGATCCTGTTTCAAAATATATCCCCGAACTAAGGGATTTAAAAATTGCATTATCCAACAATGGTCAACCGCTTACAAATCATGGTCAAGCTCTTGGAAATGATAAGTCAGAAATAAAAGACCCATGTCCTATCAAGTTAGTTGAAAGTGAATCTGAAATGACTGTTTTACAATTGATAAATCATGAAGCTGGTTTTTACTATTCTACAACAGGAATAGAGTGTTTGGATAATGATTTAGCTTCAAAAAATTTAGCAGCTTCAAAAAATTCAAATGAACTAATTCAGAAATTATCTGAACTTCCTTTAATTGATCATCCGGGAAACAAACATTTCTACGGTTTAAACACAACCGTTTTAGGTCTTGTAAATGAAAGAGTTTCTGGAGAAAGTTTGGATGATCTTGTGAAAAAAAGAATAACTAATCCAATGAATATTAAAGGGCTGCAGTATAACAAAAACGACGACACTAATTTATTACCTGTTTTTTCTGGTGCTGATTCTACTATAAGATTAGCGAATAATGGAGAGCTTGATATAATGGGGCAGTATGTTCCAGGGTATGGATTAGAAAATGAATTATTTATGGGTGGTGAAGGCATGATAGGGACAGCTGACGGGTATGCAGATTTTTTAAGAATGCTTTTAAATCACGGGGAATTAAACGGATATAGATTTTTAAATGAATCCTCTGTAAAAGAATTATACGCTCCCCACACACAATTAGATAATGAGTATGGTTATAATGGTTATAATTTATGGGTAACAAGTAAATTGCATAAAGAAAAAGGTTATGGTGACGAAGGACTATGGACAGGAGGAGGTTATGAGGGGACACATTTTTGGATTGATCCAAAACGTGATTTTGTGGGACTTATAATGACTCAAATGTTTGAGACCCCTAAAGCTGGTCACGGAAGAGATAATGCAATAAGAGGAGAGGTTTATAAACAAATTTTTAAAAAAGAAAATTAAAAAATTTATATAATGAAAAACATATTTATTCTAATGTTTATTTCTGTTTTTTTAATTTCATGCGGCAATGACAGCAAGGTTATTAAATCAGAAAAAAATGTTCAGTTATTTGATTTAATTGAACGAGTTGAACCTCCAAATTGGTGGGTTGAAATGAAGACTAAAAATTTACAGATTTTGGTATATGGAAATTCAATTTCTGATTTGATTCCAAAAATTGATAACTCTAATGTAATGTTGAATTCATATGAAAAAGTAAAAAATGAAAATTATCTTTTTTTAAATATTTCAATTTTAGATAATGCAAAACCTGATGAAATTGAAATTGATTTTTATCGAAACAGCGTTTTAGTTGATATGCGAATTTTTAATTTGCTTGAAAGGGAACAAAATGCCTCTAAAGTTGAAGGTTTTAATAATTCTGATGTTATGTATTTGATAACACCAGATAGATTTGCAAATGGTAATCCGTCCAACGACGATGTAAAAGAAATGTACGAGCGTCCAAATAGAGAAAATAATCGTGGTCTACATGGAGGAGATATTCAGGGTATTATTAATCATTTAGATTATATAAAAGATTTAGGCTTTACTACAATTTGGTTAAATCCTATTTTAGAAAATAACATGAAAAAATCATCCTATCATGGTTATTCGATTACTGATTATTATAAAGTTGACCCTAGATTTGGTACAAACGATTTATTTAAAGAATTAAGCCATTCTGCTAAAGAGATGGACATTAAACTAGTTATGGATATGATTCCTAATCATTGTGGATCGGAACATTGGTTTTTTAAAGATCCCCCAATGGATGATTGGTTTAATAATCAATCTGAATTTAAAAACACAAGTCACAGACGTGAAACAATTCAGGATATTCATGCTTCTGAGATTGATAAAAAAGAACATGCTGATGGATGGTTTGTTAAAACAATGCCAGATATAAATCAAAAAAATGATAAAATGTCAACTTATTTAATTCAAAACACATTGTGGTGGATTGAATATGCGGGGCTTTCAGGAATTAGGGTTGATACATATCCTTATTCTGATAAGGATTTTATGACAGATTGGACTTATGCAGTAATGAATGAATATCCTATTTTTAATATAGTTGGAGAGGAATGGTCAGATAACCCTGCTGTTATTTCGTACTGGCAAAAAGATAAAATTAATCATGATGGTTATGTTTCTTATCTACCTACATTAATGGATTTTCCACTTCAAATTTCTTTTGCAGAGGCATTATTAGATGATTTTAATTGGGGAAAAGGTTTTGTTAAACCTTATAAAACATTAGCTAGTGATTTTTTATATCCAAATTCAAATAATTTATTGATATTTCCTGATAATCATGACATGGCAAGGTTTTATACTCAAGTTAACAATGATATTGATTTGTTTAAAATGGGTATTATTTATTATTCAACAATGAGAGGTATTCCACAGTT
>Ga0209091_10000864_pt1 | contig 27961 bp, 24 predicted proteins | sample ArcticOcean_MG_C_6_FD_187438 | JGI IMG/M metagenome (GOLD analysis project Ga0209091, IMG submission 187438) | Marine microbial communities from western Arctic Ocean - ArcticOcean_MG_CB8_128 (SPAdes) (version 2) | ecosystem: Environmental > Aquatic > Marine > Oceanic | place: Arctic Ocean...
CAGTGGCGTGCAAACGGGTGGACCTGCGGCCATGAATCATGCAGATCGACAGACCTTTGCTAATCAACTAGATCGGTGGATCTCAAAGCAGACTAAAACTCAAGCTTCGGAGATCGTTCTATGAAGATTGCAGACCTTTCAGGTTATCTCATTTATCCCAATCCAGATGATACTAGCCTCACTAGCCATGTGACTGGTCGTGACCACACAGGTACGGAGGTTGAGGTAGACGTGGTTACTGAACGAGGCCTTACGGTTTATCTCAACAAGCAAGAAATTGTGACTTTGATGACTTTGGGTGATCATCCAGAATATTTGGCCTTAGGCTTTTTGCTCAATCAAAACATGTTGCGCGCTGACGACGTAGTTACTGGCATTGATTATGATGAAGATCTAGAAGTAGCGATTGTTCGCACCCAGCGGGAAACCAACTACGAAGACAAGTTAAAGAAGAAGGTCCGTACGTCTGGCTGTGCCCAAGGCACTGTGTTTGGCGATATTATGGAAAAGTTTGATACCATTAAACTTGCCGAAGAAGCGCGTCTTCATACCAGCTGGTTGTATCAATTATCCCGCCAAATCAACACCACGCCCAGCATTTATCAAAAGGCGGGAGCCATCCATGGCTGTGTCTTATGTCACCAAGCACAGCCATTGGTTTATATGGAAGATGTAGGTCGCCACAATGCCATCGATAAGATAGCTGGCTACATGTTTAAGCATAACATTAGCCCCGAAGATAAGTGTTTTTACACCACTGGTCGCCTTACGTCTGAGATGGTGATTAAAACTGTTCAAATGCGTATTCCTATACTTGTTTCCCGTTCTGGCTTTACCGCTTGGGGTGTAGATTTAGCCCGTAAGGCAGGGTTAACCCTTATAGGCAGAGCTAAAGGCCGAAAATTTGTTGCCTTGGCAGGTTATGAACGATTAATTTACGATGTGGATGCCAGCCAAATAGAAGATGAACCGCCACATAAGTCAAAAGGTGCAGGTCGCAAAAAGGAAGGACGCACAAATGCAGATTAAACCTGGTCAAGTTGTTGGTGTCATTCTGGCAGGTGGACTAGCACGGCGTATGGGCGGTGGTGATAAGTCTATGCTCAAATTAGGCGGCCGGCGAATCTTGGATTATGTGATTGAATCCGCTCAAAACCAGTTACAAACAGTCATTATTAATGCCAACGGTGATCCACAACGTTTTGCTGAATTTAACTTACCCGTACAGGCCGATATAGTGCCAGATTTTGCTGGCCCTTTAGCCGGTGTGGTGTCTGCTATGGCTTGGGTTAAACAAAACCAGCCTAGTATCACGCACATTATTACTTTAGCCGCGGATACACCATTTTTCCCAGCTGATTACGTCACACGAATGCTAGAATTGATGCAACTAAAAGGTCAGCGTCTCGCTTGTGCTAGCTACCAAGGTCGCACTCAACCAGTGTTTGGCTTGTGGCCGGTAGACTTGTTTGATGATCTTTACAAAGCTTTGGTGGAAGATGATATACGTAAAGTAGATCGTTTTACTGCGCCTTACGGTGTTGCAGATGTGGCGTTTGATGAATTAACTCACAATCCATTTTTCAACGTCAATAAACCAGAAGATATTGCCATAGGTGAGCAACAACTGGCCCAACAAAGGTAATGTAGATGGCGGTATTTTTATTGATGGTGAAACTGCAGGTCGTATTGGTGATTCTATCGTGGTGACACAAAATGGCTGTGAATACCTCACGCAATACCCACGTCGGTTGCTTGTGACCAAGAGCTAATGGCCGATACCAATCTTATAGTTGCAGTAGCTCAAGTTGATGCTAGTAGAGAGGCAGGGGATGCGCGTATTCAATGGCTAGACGAACAGTTACAGCTTGCAAAAGCACAAGCTGTGGAGCTGTTGGTTTTGCCAGAACTCTTTGTCAGTGGTTATAACGCGGGGTCGTTAATAGAGAAGTTGGCAGAAACTACTGATGGCGTAACTGCAAAAGCCATAACGATGTTGGCAAAAAAGTATCACATTGCCATTCACTATGGTTTTGCCGAGCGTGATGGAGTAAAGCTATACAATGCAGCTCAATGTATAGGCCCAAAAGGTAACGTGCTGGGTCAATATCGGAAGCGGTTATTGCCCCCTGGTTTTGAAGCCACATACTTTACTAAGGGCAATGGCATTGGCTTGTTTAGGTGGCGTGGTTTCAACATTGGCATGCTAATTTGTTATGACGCAGAATTCCCAGAGCTTTCACGCCAGCTAGCTTTAGCCGGTGCAGATATCATTCTGGTGCCTACAGCGCTGGGTAGTCAGTGGGGTTGGGTAGCACAACAAATGATGCCTACACGGGGTTATGAGAACGGTGTTTATTTTGTATACGCAAACTATTGTGGCGAAGAGAATGGCATGGCTTTTTTGGGTGAGAGTTTTATTGGTTGTCCCATAGGACGACAGCAGCAAGACGAGCAAGACTTAGCTCGTGCAGGTTCTGATGAAGCGTTAATTGTTGCTACAATCAAGCTTGAACGCGTCAAATTAGCTCAAGCCCGCTTGCCATACCTGACGGATTGTAGGCATGTTATACAAGCTAGAGGTTTGATTTGATTTTAAAAACAACAGGCCTTTTTGTCTTAACTGCACTAGCCGAAATTGTGGGTTGCTTCCTACCCTATCTTTGGTTGCGCAAGGACGGACCTAGCTGGCTATTAATTCCTGCTGTGGTCAGTTTGGGCTTATTTGTTTGGCTGTTAACTCTGCACCCGGCTGCAAGTGGCAGAGTGTATGCCGCCTATGGTGGTGTTTATGTGGCAACGGCACTGGTTTGGCTAAGAGTTGTTGATGATATAAAGCCAACCGCCTTGGATTGGCTGGGAGCAGGTGTGGTGCTGCTAGGAATGTCTATTATTGTATTTGGTTGGCGCAACGGATAAATACTAGCAAAACGCCTTATCGGCTATGCATCACCAATACCAAAACTTGCAAAGGGTATAAAATCCACCAAACTACCCTCTGGTAAACTGCTTGTAGCTTCATCAATTTCCACTAATCCATCTGCACGGGTCATGGATGTGAGAATACCAGAGCCATGGGAAGCGCTGCGTTTAAGTAATATTTCACCGTTGCTTTGCACGGCTTGATAAACCCGCAACCATTCTCTTCGGCCCACTTTCTTTTTGACATCAAAACCCAGTTTTTGAAAATACGACTTAGGCCGTTGCCAACCACCGCCACCGATTGCTCTAATAAGTGGTTGGCCAAACATAAGCGTACACACATTAGCGGCTACTGGGTTGCCAGGCAAACCTAAGAAAAAGGCACTACCAACTTTACCAAAGGCGAGAGGGCGACCAGGTTTAATGGCCACGCGCCAGCCGTGAACTTCGCCAATATCTCTTAATACGGTAGCCACATGATCATGGCTGCCAGTGGAGGCGCCGCCAGAGGTAATAATCAATTGATGATTTTGACTAGCAGCACTTAGAGCATTACCAACTGTGTGGTAATCGTCGGCCAAAATACCAAGATCTGTGACTTCACAATGCAAGCTTTTAAGTAGTGCTTTAAGTAAGTGGCGATTAACATCATATATGCCATCTTCTGGCAGTTCTTCGCCCAACTCGTAGACTTCGTTACCTGTAGAAAAGAGAGCCACTTTAACTTTGTTGTAAACCTTAAGTTGGGCGTGACCTGTGGCTGCAGCAAGGCCAATGTCTTGGGGACGTATTTGCTGGCCTTTACTTATGATGATTGTGCCAGCCTTAACGTCTTCACCTTGGGGTCGCCAGTTAGCGTTTGCCTTACAATCACTTGGGAAGGTAGCGCTAGCGTTGGTAATGGAGACATCTTCTTGCATAACCACCGTATTGGCGCCAGCAGGCATTCTAGCCCCCGTCAGTACTCGAATACAGTGGCCACTTGCCAAAGAAAGTTTGGCGCTGCCGCCGGCGTTGGCTTCTGCCGCCATTATTGGCAAGCTTAAATCCTTGGCGCTGGTTAAATCATCATAGTTAAAGGCATAACCATCTACGGCAACATTATTAAACAGGGGACTGTCGTATGAAGTGGTTACATCTTCAGCTAAACGGCGGTTAATACAGTCGCCAATGGCCAGCGTTACAGAGAAAACTTGGGTCGAAACAGCTTCTTGCATACGTTGCCATACGGTAGATGCAGGCAATAACTGTTGATCTGGGCTGTAGCAATCGTTGCTGACTTTGGGAGACTTAGCCGATTTAGCCACAAGTCCTGTATGTTGTAATACAAAATCGGCCACTTGTTGAATGTTGTTTATATCTAATTGGGGCAAGTTAATGGTCAAGTCGTCTTTATCCGTTGCCACGGCCACGATATTAGGCATTTGATCTGCTAAAAAACCGTCTTTGTTAAGGTTACGCACCACTTCTAATTTAGGGTGGTTAGCTCCCTTATAACCTTCCACGATCACTAAATCGCAGGGTTCAAATAAGTGTAATAACTGCTCTAGCTTAGGCGTATCTTGTTCACGGTATTCATGCATTAGCGCCCAGCGTTGCTCCGTGGCCAATAGGGTCTCTGTCGCGCCCGCAGTGCGGTGTCGGTAGCTGTCGCGCCCCGGCTCGTCAATGTCCACCTTATGGTGGGCATGTTTAACAGACGACACTTTATAACCCATTAGCGTAAGCTGGCTAATGAGCCGCTCTACGAGGGTGGTTTTGCCGTTATTTTTCCATCCGACAACGCCGAAAACTTGCATGCTGTTATTACCTAAAGTGCTGCACAATATGGGGTGATTGTACTGCATTTTTAGCCTTATGTGGCTTGGCCTATGTCATATCTCTTGTATTAGGTATGGGGATTAGATCGAGGTTTTATCTGCATACTTCTATTTGGGTCGCAATTGAATAAGAGCCTAGGGCTGGCTTTTAGCAAAATACTGTAGCGAATAACAGACTCACGCAGCATTGCACCGAACACAAGCGGATGACCCAATGAAAAAGTATTCAGGCTTTAGCCTTTTTAAGCATTCCCTTAGCCATCACGAAAACTGGCAGGCCGCATGGCGCAGCCCACAGCCTAAAAAACAATACGATGTCATTATTGTTGGTGGTGGTGGCCATGGTTTGGCTACGGCCTACTACTTGGCGAAAGTACATGGTATTACCAATGTTGCAGTGTTGGAAAAAGGCTACTTAGGTGGCGGTAATACGGCACGTAACACTACTATTGTGCGCTCTAACTACCTGTGGGATGAAGCCTCTAAACTGTACGATCACTCCTTAGACCTGTGGAAAGACTTAAGCCAAGATTTGAACTACAACGTAATGTTCAGTCAGCGTGGTGTTTTGAACTTAGGGCACAACCTACAAGATATGCGAGACATCGAACGCCGTGTTAACGCTAACCGTTTGAACGGTATTGATGGCGTGGTTTTAAATACTGCAGAAGTTAAAGAAATCGTGCCGGTCATTAACGATTCTCAAGACATCCGTTACCCAGTTTTGGGTGCTTCTTGGCAAGCCACCGGTGGCGTTGCTCGACACGACGCTGTGGCATGGGGTTTTGCTCGTGGTGCCGACAGCTTTGGTGTTGATCTTATCCAACAATGTGAAGTGACAGATATCGTTACGGAAGAAGGCGCCATAGTAGGTGTACAAACCACGCAAGGCTTTATTGGTGCTAACAAAGTGGCTTGTGTTACTGCTGGTAATTCAGGAGTGATGGCAGCGATGGTCGGCCTGCGTCTACCTATAGAATCTCGTCCACTACAAGCGCTAGTATCGGAGCCAGTTAAGCCCATTATTGATACCGTAGTTATGTCTAATGCGGTACATGCCTATGTGAGCCAATCTGACAAAGGTGACTTGGTTATTGGCGCTGGTACAGACTCTTATAATGGTTACGGCCAACGCGGTAGTTTCCATGTTGTAGAGCATACCTTGTCTGCTATCTGTGAGTTATTTCCGATGTTCAGCCGTGTACGTATGAACCGTGCTTGGGGTGGTGTGGTAGATACCTGCCCAGATGCCTGTCCTATCGTATCCAAAACCAGCATTAAAGGCTTGTACTTCAATTGCGGTTGGGGCACAGGTGGCTTTAAGGCGACGCCTGGTTCTGGTCATGTGTTTGCCCACACCTTAGCTCACGATGAAGCCCATCCGTTGGCTGCCCCCTTCAGTTTGGACCGCTTCAATACTGGCCACTTAATCGACGAGCACGGCGCTGCCGGCGTTGCTCACTAATTCTTGATAATAAGGAGACTCATACATGCATCATATTTACTGCCCTTATTGTGAAGAAACTCGTGAAGAAGAAGAATATTCCTACACTGGTGAAGCACATATTGAACGTCCAAAAGACCCAGCATCCATTACAGATGAAGCTTGGGGCGATTATCTTTTCTTCCGCTCTAACCCCCGTGGTATCCACCACGAAATGTGGTTTCACGCTGCGGGCTGCCGTCGTTACTTTAATGCGACACGGGACACGCATAGCTACCAAATTCATGAGACTTATAAGATGGGCGAACTGCCAACGATCACTGCGAAAACCATCGCCGCAGACACCTTAGCAGCTCAGCAAGGAGATGCCTCATGAGCCAAGTTAATCGCTTAGCAACGGGTGGCCGAATTGATCGTGCCAAACCAATGAGCTTTACATTTAATGGTAAAACCTACCAAGGGTTTGACGGTGACACCTTAGCTTCTGCCATGTTGGCAAACGGCGTAGGTATTGTAGGCCGTAGCTTTAAATATAGCCGCGCACGTGGCATTTTAGGCCACGGTGCTGAAGAACCCAATGCCTTGATGCAGTTGCACAAAGGCAATGCAACGGTTCCTAACCCAAGGGCAACACAAGTTGAGTTGTTCGATGGATTAACTGCTACCAGCACTAACGGTTGGCCTAATGCTGAATTCGACATCATGCAATGGGTTGGTATAATTGGTGGCAAACTAATGCCTCCTGGTTTTTACTACAAGACCTTTATGGCGCCACAAAAAATGTGGATGACCTACGAAAAATTTATTCGCAAAGCTGCAGGTTTTGGTAAGTTATCCCTTGAGCCAGATCCAGATACCTACGACAAACTCAATGTTCATTGTGACGTGATGGTGGTGGGTGCAGGCCCAGCAGGTTTAGCGGCCGCATTAGAAGCTGGCCGTAGCGGTAAGCGCGTCATCATTGTTGATGAGCAAAATGAGTTCGGTGGCACTTTATTAGGCAGCAAGCAAACCGTAGATGGTGTGGATGCTGCTGCTTGGGCCGAGCAAGCCACTAGCGAGCTAGCTGGTATGGCTAACGTAACAGCAATGCCACGCACCACTGCGTTTGGTTACTACGACCACAACTTCCTGTGTGCACTAGAGCGACGTACCGATCACATTGGGCCTGTTGCCTTAGCTGGTACACGCCAGCGTGTTCACCGTATTCGTGCCCATCAGGTGGTATTAGCCACTGGTGCTATCGAACGACCGTTAGTCTTCGGTAATAACGATCTACCTGGCATAATGCTGGCTAACTCTGTGTCTACGTATATTAACCGTTATGCCGTAGTGCCAGGCCAACGTTGTGTAGTGATGACTACTAATGATTCTGGTTACCAAACTGCCTTAGACATCCAGTCTGCAGGTCGAACCGTTGTGGCTGTAGTCGATTCACGGCATGCACCAGATGGGCGTCTTGTTGAAGCCGCTAAAGTTGCTGGCATTCAAGTGATGGCAGGCCATGGTGTGATTGAAGCTCAAGGTGGTAAAAAAGTCACTGGTGCTATTGTGGCTCCGTTAGATGAAGCTGGCGACAAAGTAACTGGCGCAGGCAAAACCCTGAGCTGTGATTTAATTGCTGTTGCTGGTGGTTGGAGCCCTGTGGTTCACTTAAGCTGCCACACTGGTAGCCGCCCAGTATGGCAAGAAGACGTTGCAGGTTTTGTACCTGGCCCTACTATTCAAAACCAACACCTAGCGGGTGCTGTTGCTGGCGAGTATCGTTTATCACAAGCATTAAATGCGGGCATTCAAGCCGGTGCCACTGCTGCTGGCACAGAATCTGCCCAAGTATTTAATTGTGGTGATGAGTCTGAAGGCGCCGCACAAGCCCTTTACTTAGTGCCTCACACTAAGCCTATTAGCCGTGCCCCTAAACAGTTTGTTGATTTCCAAAATGACGTCACTGCTGCTGGTATCGAACTGGCTGCCCGTGAAGGTTTCCAATCTATTGAACATGTGAAACGTTATACGGCCATGGGCTTTGGTACTGACCAAGGTAAAACAGGTAACGTTAACGGTATGGCTATTGTGGCTAAGGCCTTAAATAAGTCGATTGCTGAAACAGGCACTACCATCTTCCGTCCTGCATACACGCCAGTCACCTTTGGTGCTATAGGCGGCCGTGACATTGGTGTGTTGCTAGACCCAGCGCGTCACACAGCCATGCATCCATGGCATGTCGCTAATGGTGCAGAGTTTGAAAATGTGGGTCAATGGAAGCGCCCTTGGTACTTCCCGCAGGCAGGGGAAACCATGCAGCAAACCCTTAACCGGGAATGTTTGGCGGTACGCAACAGTGTAGGTATGTTAGATGCCTCTACCTTAGGCAAGATTGACATCCAAGGTAAGGATGCCCGTGAATTCCTTAACCGTGTTTACACCAACGCTTGGACTAAGTTAGCCCCAGGTAAGTGTCGTTACGGCTTAATGCTTAAAGAAGACGGCATGATCTTTGACGATGGTGTAACCGCGTGTTTAAGTGACCACCACTTCTTGATGACCACCACCTCTGGTGGTGCAGCTGCGGTATTGGCTTGGTTAGAATTATGGCATCAAACTGAATGGCCAGAACTAGACGTGTACTTCACGTCGGTAACAGATCAATGGGCCACCTGTTCATTTGCTGGGCCAAATTCCCGTAAAGTGCTTGAGAAGCTATGTACTGATGTAGATCTTTCTGCCGAAGCAATGAAGTTTATGGATTACCGAGAAGGCACTGTTGCTGGTATTAAGTCACGTATCTTCCGTATTTCCTTTACAGGTGAATTGTCTTTTGAGGTGAACGTGCCGGCAGACCAAGGTCATTACATGTGGCAAAAGCTCATGGAAGCTGGTGAAGAGTTTGGCATTACGCCTTATGGCACCGAATCTATGCACGTATTGCGGGCAGAGAAAGGCTTCATTATTGCTGGCCAAGACACAGATGGTTCTATGACGCCTTATGATTGCTTGATGGGCTGGGCCGTTGGTAAAACTAAAACCTTCAGCTTCTTGGGCGAGCGTTCATTTACTCGTCCAGACACAGCTCGTGCAGACCGTAAGCAGTTGGTGGGTTTAAAACCTAAAGATCCGACAGTAGTGATCCCAGAAGGCTCACAAATTGTTATGGACCCTAACCAGCCTATCCCAATGGATATGATGGGCCACGTTACTTCTAGCTACTGGAGTGAATGTTTAGGTCACGGCATTGCCATGGGTACTGTTAAAGGTGGATTAGCGCGCATGGGCGAAACGGTATACTGCCCGCTTGCCGACGGCCGCGTATTGGCAGCTGAGATTTGCAGCCCAGTGTTCTATGATCCAAAAGGAGATCATTACAATGACTAGTTTATCAGCTAATTTGTCAGCAGGGGATATGATGGAATCACCATTGCACCACCACGTAGCCCACACTAACCATAGTGATGCCGGTATAGTGATGAAAGAGGACAAGTTTCGTGGTCATCTGAATCTACGTGGCAACCCTGAAGATACGGCGTTTACTTCTGCTGTTGAGTCTGTGTTAGGTGTTGCATTGCCAATCACAGCTAACACCAGCGTGCGTAGCGGCGATACTGTGGCTTATTGGCTGTGCCCTAACGAATGGTTATTAATTGTTGCTAGTGGCACACAAGGGCAGGTTGAAGCTGACTTGCGCCTAGCCGTTGCTAATAAAGGAGCCGACCAGCACATTGCTATTACCGATATAAGTAGTGGCCAAACCTTGGTTAATTTGTCGGGCTCTGGTGTAGCTGAATTGCTGCAAAAGTCTACCGTGTACGATTGCCACGTATCCAACTTCCCAGTAGGTAAGGTAGTACAAACCACCTTTGCTAAAACAGGCACTACTATGTGTAAGCTAGAAGATGGTTCTATGGATCTTGTGATCCGCCGTAGTTTCTCTGATTACTTCTTTCTTTGGCTACAAGATGCCAGTGAAGAGTATGGTTTACAGATAGCCTAGGCTTCTTGGTAAAATATTAAAGGCCAGCTCATGCTGGCCTTTTTTTACAGGGTTGGAAGTTAAGACATAAACACCTACACTATTCAAAGCGTTAACAGTGGTGCCTGTAGCAAAAAAATAATCAAAAGAACCACTCTCTAAGAATTATCATGAGACCAGGTGGCCTCATAAATAGATTGTTATGCACAAGAGGCGTACATGAAAATAGTTGTATCTGAATTATCTTTGCAAGACAGAGTTGAGTGGGAAGTACTTTATTATGGCTATGCAGAATTTTATAAAGTGCCCATGAATCAAGAAATACTCGATACTGTGTGGTCGTGGATTTTTGATAAAAATAATGCGTTTTATGCCCTCGTTGCTAAAGATGATGCAGGGCGGTATTTGGGTTTGATGCATTATAGAGCCATGCCATCGCCACTTAGAGGAAAGCTAGTTGGTTTTCTTGATGACCTCTTTATTAAGCCAGAATTCCGTGGTAACGGCATTGTAGATGCGTTGTATGAAGCACTCAAGCGTTCTGCTTTGGATGAAGGCTGGCCGTTTATGCGGTGGATTACGGCCGAAAATAATTATAGAGGGCGTGGTGTTTACGACAAGTTATCAGACAAAACGCAATGGGTTACTTACCAAATGCCAGTAGAGTAAAAGATGGAGCGTTTTAGGTACATTGGCAATTCTATTCCCGACATTGAGTTCTGCAATGTATTGTGAGTGTTATCTAGGGTAACTATGGGACAGGTACGCTAGAAGTAGGTAAAATAGCCCCCCAAAGATTACCAAGTAACCCCATGCACTGGAAGCTTTAGATGATACGCATCAGCAATCTACAATTACCACTTGACCATAACGATCAGGCGTTAAACCTAGCCATTTTGGCGCGTTTGTCGATTCAAGCTGATGATTTGTTGGGCTATGTAGTCCATCGCCGAGGTTACGATGCCCGTAAGAAAAGCAACATTGTACTGATCTATACCCTAGACGTGAATACCAATCAAAATGAACGGCTGCTGGCCACATTTGCTGATGATCAACTGATCAAAATTAGCCCTGACATGAGCTATAAGTTTGTTGCACAAGCACGGGCTAATGTACAGCAGCGGCCCCTGGTAATCGGGTTTGGCCCTTGTGGTTTGTTGGCAGGCTTAGTGTTAGCACAGATGGGGTATAAACCTATCATTCTGGAGCGCGGTGCAGCAGTTCGTCAGCGCACTAAAGACACGTTTGGCTTTTGGCGTAAAAAGATTCTTAACACCGAATCCAATGTGCAGTTTGGTGAGGGTGGCGCAGGCACGTTTTCTGATGGTAAGTTATACACTCAAGTTAAAGACCCCAATCATTACAGCCGCAAAGTGCTGGCTGAATTTGTATCAGCAGGTGCCCCAGAAGAAATATTATTTGTTAGCAAACCCCATATTGGTACCTTTAGGTTGGTGTCGATGGTGGAAAAAATGCGCGCTCAAATTGTTGAATTAGGTGGTCAGATTCGGTTTGATGCACGGGTGGATGAAGTGCATATAAACGATGGTCAGATTAATGGCGTAACCTTAGCAGGTGGTGAAGTAATTCATTCTAATCATGTTGCCTTAGCCATAGGGCACAGTGCTAGAGACACCTTCAAGATGTTATTTGATAAGAACGTGTATATAGAAGCTAAACCTTTTTCCATTGGATTTCGTATTGAACACCCTCAATCTGCCATAGATGAAGCTCGCTTTGGCAAGAATGCTGGCAATGAAATTTTGGGTGCAGCGGACTACAAGTTGGTACATCACTGTGATAATGGCCGTTCTGTCTATAGTTTTTGTATGTGTCCAGGAGGCACTGTGGTGGCTGCAGCTTCTGAACCCCATCAAGTAGTGACCAACGGTATGAGTCAGTATTCCCGTGCTGAACGTAACGCCAATAGCGCCATTGTGGTGGGTATTGACCCATCTGATTACCCTGGTGATGCTTTAGCGGGTATTGAGCTGCAGCGTCAGTTGGAGCGTAATGCTTACCAACTTGGCGGCGAAAACTATGATGCGCCAGCTCAAAAAGTGGGTGATTTTCTGAAAGGTAAATCATCAGAAAAATTAGGCAGTGTGGAACCTTCTTATAAGCCTGGCATCAAACTTACAGATTTGTCTGGCGCCCTGCCAGATTTTTGTATCGAGGCTATTCGTGAAGCTATTCCAGTGTTTAATCGTAAAGTAAAAGGTTTTGCTTTAGCTGATGCGTTACTTACAGGGGTTGAAACACGTACTTCAGCACCTATTTGCATAAAGCGAGGAAAAGATATGCAAAGCATCAACACCACTGGCCTATATCCAGCTGGCGAAGGTGCTGGGTATGCGGGGGGTATTATGTCTGCTGCTATTGACGGTATCAAGATAGCCGAAGCCATGGCCCTTAGTATGAACCAATCCTGACTCATGAGTAACGTGAGAAATATATCTAACTTAAGAGTAAAGCAATGCTAGCAACCTATTCATTTACCATCTGGGGTCTTTGGCTCATTTCAATGACAGTTTTTATTCAATATAACGTGGCTGCTATTGCCCATCGTACACAAAGGCATTATGTGCCGGGTATAGTTGACGATAAACTGAGTCATGAGTCGTTCGTGTTCCGCAGCCACCGTACATTTTTAAACTCTCACGAAAATTTACTGATGATATTTGGCCCAGCTCTTCTGGGCATGTTGGTTGGTATGGATGCTTATTGGTTAGGTATGTTGGTTTGGGTTTACGCTATTGCCCGCATTTTACACATGGCATTGTATTATGTGACGAAGACGGCAAACAACCCTAGCCCTCGGAGTTATTTTTATATGGTGGGCTCGATGGCTAACTTGGTGTTATTTGTCATGCTTGGCCTGCACCTGACTGCCTAATAAATGGCCATAAATTCAATCACTTGGTACGACTGTTATGACTGCAATGGTTTAGTATTAATTATAATTTTTTGTCCTAGGCTTTGTAGCCACTGGATGCAGTAAGGCTTACAAAAAGAGGCGCTCATAGGTCCAAAAAAGACCGATCAGCGATATTAGAGTGGAGACAGGGATAACCACCCACTGGCGATAACGCTGTTGATTTTTGAGTAACCAAAAGACGGACAAGAAGGACACAGCAATAACTGATAATTGTCCTGCTTCCACACCAACATTAAAAAATACTAAAGCCGTAACAAAATCTGATGTGGGTAGCCCAAGCCCTGATAAGACACCAGCAAAGCCCATACCATGCAATAAGCCAAACAAAAAGACAATGACCACGCGCCTTGCTTTAAGCTCTTTAACAAATATATTCTCAATACCAACAATGACAATAGATAAGGCAATAAGTGGCTCAACGACACTTGGTGAGAGGCTAATAACACCATAAATAGTTAAACCTAAGGTAATGCTGTGAGCCAGTGTAAATGCTGTAACTTGCAACAATAAAGGGCGAAGTCGCACACTGAGTAAAAATAGCCCCAACACAAATAGAATATGATCTATTCCCTTTGGCACTATGTGCTCAAAACCTAAAACGGAATATTCAGCAGCCACTTGAGTAAACGGCTTGGGGACATAAGCTTCGTTTAATTCAAATTGAGGGCTCGTTGCACCTTTGGTTAGCCAATGAGATGTTTTCTCGTTTGGCGTTTTATCATAGTAAAAGTGCGCGATATTGTTCCCAAAATTTTCTGGGTAATGCCAAGTAACATGTTGATTAACAGACTGATCAATTTGCTGATGAGTACTGGGAATGAATGCCAATAAATAAAGGTCGGATAAGCGTGATTTATCTAAGTTACCAATGTCGGGAATGTCGAGTTTAACAAACGATAAATCACTCTTAACCGAATCAAACGCCAAGTCAAACTGAGATATAATTGATTGAGCAACAAATTCAAATTCATTACTTAACTGCTCTGAAGACATCGCTCTTAACTGGTTGTAACGCTCGGCTTGTGGTGAATCATCAGTATCATCATGGTTTGAATCAATGCCCGCAATAAGGCTTTCTAAGTTTGTTTGAACGTGTACCTTTACTGAACCATTTTGGGTAAACTCTAAGTTCACTATCGCAGGGCGCAATTGATGCGCCTCAGCACTTTGTGTTAACGGTAATAGGCTTAACATCAATAACACTGATTGAAAAAAAACCATGAAATCATTTACCTTTTTATTTTTCAGCATCCTTCTGACCATTAGCACGACCATTCGTGCCCACGAATTTTGGTTAGAAGCGTCATCATTCTATCAAGAAATCGATCGCACGACAGAAATTACGCTTAATGTGGGTCAACAAATGGATGGTCAATTACTGCCTAATATTCCTGCTTGGTACCGTCATTTTGACGTCATTACAGGTGACGGACTAAAGCCTGTTGACGGTGAATTAGGACGTGATCCGGCGGGGTACTTAAACATTAAAACTCCCGGGATTTATGCTATTGGCTATGAAAGCACAAAAAAGTCAGTTGATTTAGAGCCAGAAAAATTCACAACGTACTTACAAAAAGAAGGCTTAGAAAAAATCATAAACCGCCGTAATGAACTCAATGAAAGCAACAAAAATGGATTGGAAATTTATTACCGTAACGTTAAGGCATTGATTAAAGTAGGTGATAAAACCGAATTTAATTTTTATAACTATGATTTTAATTACCCGCTTAATATAAACCCGTTGCAAAACCCTTATGAGCTTACTGAAGGTGATGAGTTACGAGTCCAACTTACCTTTAAACAAAAGCCAGCTGCGAATTTATTGCTCCATGCGAAAATAAAAAACAAACTCGATTTTGAATTTAGCATTCGTACTGATGCACAGGGTTATGCCACTGTCCCTCTACAGTATAAGGGTGTTTGGTTGCTTCACACGGTTGAAATGATACGGTCTGAGCAACAAGGCATTGATTGGGAAAGCTATTGGGGAAGCGTAACTTTTGAAATTAGATAATATTGAGTGTTTATTGGAGAACAGTAACCATTGCTTCACTTTTTAAATAATTGATAGCAACCAAGATTGACTAACGCTTTTATAGAGGCTTAGGATGACTTATGGCCTGGCGGTAGAAATTGACAACCCATTGGAAGAGTAGTTTGGTGTCAGGCTTACCAACGCTGTTAGCCATGCCTTGTGCTCGAATGGCAGGGCGATTATCAAAACTTTCTCTAGCAAGCACGCCCTCAACAATTTGTGTATTAAATTCAGGGTGGCCTTGGATACTTAACATGTGGTTATTGTATTGCACCATGTAGTTGGGGCAAAAATCACTGCTGGCAAGTACCTCAGAGCCTTCGGGTAGTTGCACAACTTGATCTTGGTGAAACGCCATCACATCAATACCTTTGGCCCTAGGTTGCATATATTGTTTAGCAGCCACCACGCTATTGTGAGAAATGCCTATCCCCCAACCCTTGTTGCTTCGTTCTACCTTGCCTCCCAATGCTTGTGCCATAAGTTGATGGCCAAAACATATACCAAATGTAGGTTTTTTGGCGGTCTGAAGTTGTTCAATAAAGCCACTGAGTTGGTGAACCCAGTCAATGTCTTCGTAGGCGCCGGCAGGACTGCCGTTTATCAACCATACATCGCATTGATCAACTGTATTGGGCAGCTCGCCCTTATAGGCATTAAAATCGGTAAATCGAATATTGCTGTCTATGGCCAGAAACTCTTTTTGAAAAATGGCTGAGTAGTTGAGGCCGCCCACTTGCTTAAGGATAGGTTCAAAGGTGTCGCAAAGTAAAAGGCCAATATGCAATGGTTGGCTCATGGTGTTGATATCCTAAACTAAAGGCAAAAAAAGGCTCCCTAGTAGTTGAGGCGCCCTACGACGTTTCCAGTAAGCCACCAGCCACTATTAAGTGGAAGTAGTGGCGTTACTAGCAAACCCTTATTCTATAGGGGTTAGCACTCTCAAAGTAGTAACTAACTCGTTACAAACTTCTCTACAGATTCCATTCCTACGTTAGAGTTACAAGCTCTGTTACAAACAAACTCGACTATTACGTTTCATTAAAGCGGAGCATTTTCGCAAAAATCACAGGTCGAGACATATCTATGGCCCTGAGAGGGGCTGGTTAGCCCGGGGTCATCCCACGCAACCGCTCTGAGCGCCGACGCAGCAATTCAAGCGTCGTCAATAACGCAACGGAAATGCAGACAAGGATCGTCGCCACCGCCAGAATAGTCGGACTGATCTGTTCACGCAGACCTATAAACATCTGCCATGGAAGTGTCTTCTGACTGGCGGAACCAATGAACATCACGACGACAACCTCGTCAAAAGACGTTATGAAGGCGAAGAGACCACCGGAAACAACTCCCGGAAAGATCAAAGGCATCTGGACGCGAAAAAACGTGGTTACTGGGTTTGCACCCATATTGGCTGCTGCACGGGTCAGCGAGGTGTCAAAACCCACGAGCGTTGCTGTCACGGTGATAATGACAAACGGGATCCCCAAAACAGCATGCGCCAACACAACTTTGACGTACCCAACAAAATTCTTATCAAGCCCCAAGGTATTTTCCATGAAGTTACCCATGGTAGAGTAAAAGAAAAACATGCCAGTCGCCGAAATAATCAGCGGCACTATCATAGGTGAAATCAAAATCGCCATAATTGCTCGTTTGGCTGGCACATGGCTTTGACTGAGCCCGATTGCCGCAAGCGTTCCTAGAGAGACAGATATAACCGTCGCAATCGGCGCAATGATCAGTGAGTTCCAGAACGAACGTTGCCACTCATCGTTATTGAAGAAATCCTGATAGTGCTTGAGAGAATAGCCAGCGGGATCAAATCGCAACATTTCAGGGGTAAAGGTAAAGTAATTCTGCGCGTTGAAAGACAGGGGCATCACAACGAGAATGGGCGTGATCAAAAATATAAAGATCAGGCCGCAGATCACCCTAAAGCTGTAGTGCCACAGGACCTGATTAGAGGTCAAATAAGAGTGCAATTTGACGCGATAACCACCTTCATAAATCCAATAGAAAAACCATCCAAAAAACCACCCAATCAACGCTCCACAAAAGCTCCCAACTAGGCCTAAAAAGAAAAAACCTAAGGCGGCCAAAAGGGTGGGTAAAAGTAAACGCACAGCCTTCGGTCTAAAATATTCGGTTACAGCAATTCCATAGGCGAATATTACAGAGACCACTGAACCGAAAATAACCCCAATCAGAGCAGATCCGAATGCTGGTCCTACAAATAAACCAATAAAGGCCCCCATCAGTCCCATTACTGGCAACACAAAAGACAAAGGACGCCGTGACACCTGAGAAAACATATCCATGTTCTTAGCCCCCCAACTTTACGTTGTCGATCCCGACAACTTTGTCATAAGCCCAGTAGAGTATTAACACCACCGCAAGTAAAATTGCTCCAAGAGCTGCAGCTAATCCCCAATTCATTGATTGGAAAATATGGTAGGCTATTCGATTAGAAATAAAGACGCCTTTGTTGCCACCAACAATTTCTGGAGTAATATAGTAGCCGATCGACAGTATGAAAACTAAGATAGATCCAGCTCCAATACCGGGCACCGATTGCGGAAAGTAAACTCGCCAAAACGCAGTCCAATTGGTTGCGCCAAGAGATTTTGCCGCCTGCAGATAGGTTGGCTGTATCGTCTGCATTACTGAATACATCGGCAGGATCATAAACGGCAACAAAATATGCGTCATTGCAATGATCGTACCAAACTGATTATTGATCATCACCAAACGGCCAGATTCTTCAATCATCCCTAGCGCAACGAAAATATCATTGATGACCCCTTGCTGCTGCAGCATGACTTTCCATGCTGAGGTTCTTACCAGTAAAGAGGTCCAGAATGGTAATAGGACGAGAATCATCAACAAGTTGGATTGGCTTCTGGGCAGATTGGCAAGCAACCACGCCACCGGATACCCCAACAAAATACAGGCCACCGTTATTAGCAGAGACATAATCAGCGTACGTTGAAACAGTTTAATTAAAATCTGCCTATTTTCAGGCTGCATTTCTGGGCCGTTCTGAGTCTTACGCATGTCCACCGCATTAAGAAAATACCCAGCGGTATATCGCGAGCTGTGGGTTTTAAGTGTTTGCCATATCTCAACTTCGCCCCAGCCTTTGTGCGCTGCTATCAGTTTTTCTTTGAACGGCGCGTCAGTCTCAAGATCCCATTTCTTCGCCTGTCGCGCAGTTTTCTTGAAGAGTGAGGCGCTGCCAGATTTTTCATAATTTAACCGCAGGCCAACCCTTGTGTGACTTTTGTTTTTGGCTGCGCGCTGAAGATCGCCAGCAAAAGCCGCATAAATAGTTTCATCCGGTAATTCGCCCGACTTCCCATCCCAAGTCGCTAGAGCGACCACAGTTTCTGGTAATATTTCCACTACAATGTTGTTTTCGACCGATCGAAAGAGCATAGATCCTATCGGAAAAAGAAACGTAATTAAAACAAAGATAAGAAGTGGCGATATCAGGAGCAGCGCACGGATTTTTTGCCGCCTTAACGCTGTGGCTAAACTACGCTTAAGGGGTTGTCCATCTGCGGTCAACATAGCACCGTTTTCGTTAGTATTACTCATGTCGTTCCCATAGCCAGCTCAGCATCTCAAAGGTACAAGCTAATTTAAAATAGAAAAGAGCCAACCTAGGCCCTTTTCTATTTTACATTGTCTTATTTAAAAAAAAGGGCCAACCAAGGCCCTTTTGTATTTTACGTTATCTTATTTTGCAAGCCAAGCTTGAAACTTACCTTCGATATCGTCCTTATAATCTGCCCAGAAAGCATAGTTCATGAGGAACGTATTTTTCGAGTTGGCAGGGTCAGTAGGCATGTGAGGTGCCATATCGATACCCAACTCCGCATGCTTATCAACTAAAGCGGCTGATGACGCGCGGGTTGGTCCATAGCTAATCCATTTGGATTGGTCAGCAAGGCGCTGAGTGTCCGTTGCAAACTTCACATAGTCCAGAGCTCGTGCTTCACGCTCAGGGCTTAGACCGGTAGGAATAATCCAGCCGTCAAGGTCATAAATCTGACCGTCCCAAAGCATTGAAACAGGTTGCTTGTCTTCTTCGATCAAGGCGAACAAACGGCCATTAAAAGTTGAGCCCATGACGACTTCGCCATCGGCTAACAATTGTGGCGTATCAGCACCTGCAGACCACCAGATCACATCGTCTTTGATGGTATCTAGTTTTGCAAGAGCTTGGTCCTGACCAGCTTCTGTTTCCAGTGTTGGATAGATATCTGCTTTGGCAACGCCATCACACAGAAGGGCCCATTCCATGTTGGAAAGAGCACCTTTTTTCAATGAGCGTTTGCCAGGATAAGTTTCTGTATCAAAGATCGCGCAGATGCTTGTTGGAGGCGTACTGCCAACCATATCGTTGCGGAAGCCCACAGTATAAGAGTAAACAATCTGCGGAATAAAGCATGGCGAAACAATAAAAGAACCAAAATCTACTGACGCAGGAGTTCCATCTGGTGCATCGGCTAGCATAGAATCGTGATCGATTTCCATTGCAAGACCTTCGTCGCAAAGCTGCATCGCAGGACCAGCTTCAACGTCGACAACATCCCAAGTTAGGTTACCCGCTTCTTTCATAGCACGCAATTTTGCGACAGCTGTACCTGCACTCTCATCATTAATGATAGTGACGCCAGTCATTGCCGAATAGGGCTCATGGTATGCTTTTAGTTGTGATTTAGAATAGGCGCCGCCCCATGACACGATGGTCATTTCCTCGTGCGACCCTGCAAGTGCTAATCCAGCGGGTAGCGATAGCGCCACTGTCACTAGAACAGTTTTTGTGAATTTCATTACATTCTCCCGAAGTAGCCCGTTTTATTTTTAGGATAGGATCTGCGTTACGGGCAGAACAAAAGATCCACATGTAAGAGACGTCCCTAATGGGACGCACTCAATCATTCAAGTCTCAGGCGTCTAGAGCCCGACAATCCGACGGCAACCAGCCGATGTCAATATGGGAACCAGGTTCCAGCCGAACCTGATCCGGCGCGTTGCGGGTCTTTACAATAAAATTGTCATTACCAGCTACCCGCAGGCGAGTACGGAACATATCACCCATATAGATGAATTCGAGTACCTCTGCGCTGAGCGTATGCGCACCGGGCTGAAAGCGTTCTTTGTTAAACTCGACCCGTTCAGGCCGGATTGACACCCGAGTGCGCTCACCAGCTTTGGTGACATTGACAGGGTTGCAATCGATCAATTTTCCGTCGTTCAATTGAACCAGAGCAACACCGCTAGAAATTTCTTTCACCACGCCTTCCAACGTGTTGTTCTCGCCTATAAACTGCGCCACAAAACTGTTTTGCGGAGATTCATATAATTCTGCAGGCGGGGCCAATTGCTGGATCCGCCCATCGTTAAATACCGCAACCCGGTCTGACATGGTCAGCGCCTCGGTCTGGTCATGTGTCACATAGACCACCGTAATCCCAAGATTTTCGGCAATCCGCTTAATTTCGAACTGCATATGTTCGCGTAACTGCTTATCCAGCGCTCCTAAAGGCTCATCCATCAACACCAATTCAGCCTCAAATACCAGCGCACGCGCAAGTGCTACACGCTGTTGCTGACCGCCAGATAACTGGGCTGGTCTGCGGCCCCCAAACTCACCCATTTGCACCATTTCAAGCGCCCGCTTTACTTTGGCCTCGCGATCAGCTTTGCCAATTTTTCGCACCTCAAGTGGAAACGCGAGATTCTCAGCCACAGTCATATGGGGGAACAGCGCATAATTCTGGAACACCATCCCGATTCCACGCTTATGCGGCGGAATATTATTGATCGAGATTCCGTCCAGCATTATGTCACCGTGGGTCGCCGTCTCAAAACCGGCCAGCATCATCAGACAGGTGGTTTTCCCCGACCCAGAGGGTCCCAACATAGTCAGAAACTCGCCTCTTGGCATTGACAGGTTTAGGTCTTTCACTACCAACGACAACCCATCGTAACTTTTCTGTACGCGATCAAATTTTACGAAAGCATCGGTTTCACTCGTCTTGCTTGTCAAAAACTAACACCTTATTTTTTATGTCGCCGTTGAATTTAACCGCCACGATTGCTTGCAAAACATGATGCTTTATTTTTTATCCAAAAGCAAATGCTAGCGCCAACAATGACGGCCCTATACGACAAGTCTGCGATGGAATTGCCAAAGGACGAGAATGGGTTACAACGCGCAGGAACCATAGCCCAGCGCATTTTGAATGCCCCTATACTGTCCAAACTTCACCAGCGTAGCTATTTCCAGCTACGGCTTGATTAAGGTCGGTAGTCTAGGCCTCCTTTTAAATTGTTTAAATGTTAAGTTAATTACATTAACTTAACTAAAAGGTTAACTAACTATACAAGTCGACACTAATTTAGTAAGTGGCCAAGCTGTGAGTGTCACCGTCGACTGTCAGACTTTGGCCGGATATTTTTGCACCTAAATCAGAAAAGCTAAATAAAATCATATTAGCTATGTCTTCGGCGTCTACAAATGTCGTCATGGAGGTATTTTGTACGTTATCTTGGCGCACCTTATGTAAACTCTCACCAGTAGCTTTGGCAATACTACTGATGACGCGGTCCATACGCTCTCCGTTTACTGAACCTGGACAAATACAATTAACCCGTACATTAAATGGGCCAAGTTCCATGGCCATGGTTTTGCTTAACCCAACAATGGCCCACTTTGCGCTAGCATAGGGGCTACGCATAGGGTAACCATAAAGCCCTGCGGTGGAAGATAAGTTCATAATAGCGCCACCGTGTTTCTTGATTAGTGGGATGGCATGTTTTGAAACATAAAAGGTAGCATGCAAGTTAACATCAAAGGTGGCTTTCCATGCTTCAATGTCTAGGGTTTCAATAGGTCCTGCTGGTCCTGAAACACCAGCGTTATTCACCAAAAAATCTAGTTCTCCAGAAAAATCCTGTTGTAATTGGGCAAACATGGCGTCTACCTCATCTGGTTTTGCAACATTGGTTATACTAGTGAGTAGCAGAGGGTAGTGTTGTTTAAAATCAGCCAATGCCTGGGCATCAATATCGCAAACGTGTACCTGCGCTCCAGCATTCATCAAAGCAATTGCTGTAGCTTTGCCTATACCTGTAGCACCTGCTGTAATCAACACTTTCTTATTTGTAATACCTTCCATATATGCACTCCAATGTTGCTAATGGGTTTGATAGTGAACGAGGTTAAATCGGTGAGCTTGTATATATCCGCAGTAAATTTGTCTGTTTTTGATAAGAAATCAGACGCTTGGTACCGATACACTGCCTGACACCTGTCCAATTATGAGCATTTATATGACTAAGCTAAACTTCTATATTAACGGTAACTGGTGTGAGCCTTTGACCAGCACACAGCTTTTAGACGTAATTAATCCCGCCACAGAGGCAACTTTTGCTGAGGTGTGCCTTGCTAATGCCGACGATGCAGAGGCTGCGATCAATGCCGCAGCCAATGCCTTTGAAACGTGGAGCCAGACTTCCTTGCAGCAGCGAATACTCAAGGTAGAAGTATTTTTAGCTGCCTACCAGAAACACTATGAATCTATGGCTAAGGCTATTACTGAAGAAATGGGTGCACCAGCTTCTATGTCCTACGACATTCAAACAGAGACTGGCGTAGGTCACACACAAGCCCATTTGGAATATGCTAGGACTAATTTATTGGACGAGCCCATTGGTGAATATGGTCAGCTATTCAAAGAGCCCATTGGGGTTTGTGTACTGATTACTCCCTGGAATTGGCCTATTAACCAAATTATTTGCAAAGTCATCCCGGCCTTATTAGCTGGCTGTACCATGGTGCTTAAGCCGAGTGAATTAACGCCTATATCTGCACAACTATTTGCCGAGTGTATCCACGAAGCGGGCATTCCAGAGGGGGTGTTTAATATGATACATGGCACTGGTGCGGGAATAGGTGACTATATGACTAGTCATCCATTAGTCGATATGGTGTCTTTCACTGGATCTACTAGGGCGGGTGTTGAAATTGCCAAGTCCGCTGCTGCAAGCGTTAAGCGCGTAAGCCAAGAACTAGGTGGTAAGTCTGCCAATATTATCTTTGCTGATGCCGACCTGAGTGCTCAAGTAGAATTAGGTGTGCAGGCATGCATGCTTAACAGTGGCCAGAGTTGTGATGCTCCGACGCGCATGTTGGTGGAGGCCAGCGTATATGATCAAGTTGCAGCGCTGGCTTTAGCTACAGTAGAAACGATAACCTTAGGAAACCCGCAACAGCAAGGTGACCACTTGGGTCCAGTTATATCACAACCCCATTGGCATAAAGTGCAAGGTTTAATCCAAGTGGGCATAGATGAGGGAGCCACTTTGTTAACTGGCGGCGTGGGTAAACCCCAAGGTTTTGAGCAAGGTTATTACGTTAAACCGACGCTGTTTGGCGATGTGAATAACGCTATGGCTATTGCCCAAGAAGAAGTTTTTGGCCCAGTATTAGTATTGATTCCTTTTGCTGATGAGGCAGAAGCGATCAGCATCGCTAATGACAGCCCATACGGTTTAGGAGCCTATGTGTCTACCCAAGACATGGATAAAGCTCATCGTGTGGCTCGGCAATTGAGAGCCGGCACAGTACACATTAACATGGCCGATTTGGAATACTGCATGCCTTTTGGTGGTTACAAACAATCAGGTAATGGGCGTGAATACGCAGGTTTTGGACTCCACGAATTTCAGGAAATAAAAGCCATTGCGGGCTACCGCTAAGCCACTAGGAATAATGAAATGAAAATAGGTTTTATAGGGCTAGGTAATGTAGGTAGTAAGTTAGCAGGTAGTTTATTGCGTAATGGTTATGAGGTCATAGTCCGAGACCTGAACGATGATTTTGTGGCCGATTTTGCAGTGCGTGGAGCCCACACTGCCGATTCTCCAAAACAGCTTGCCCAAGCTAGCGACATCATTATTACGTGTTTGCCGTCTCCAGACGCCTGCTCTGCAGTGATGGAAGGAACGGAGGCTGAAGAAGGGGTCATTGCAGGTTTGTCTGCTGGTAAAATATGGCTGGAAATGTCTACCACAGACGAGAGCGAGATACGGCGTATTGGCGAACTGGTAAAGGCTGCAGGCGCAGAACCTGTAGACTGTCCGGTGTCTGGCGGTTGTCACCGTGCTGACACAGGTAATATTTCTATTTTTGCAGGCTGCAGTCGGGCGGCATTTGAGCGAGTCTTACCTGTGCTTACCACCTTGGGTCGAAGAGTATTACACACTGGGGAGCTAGGTACGGCATCAAAATTAAAGGTGGTCACCAACTATCTAGCAACGGCGCACCTAGTGGCATTAGGGGAGGCTTTAACGGCCTGTAAGGTCATGGGTTTGGACATGAATGTGAGTTACGAAGCTATCAAAGCCTCCTCTGGCACCTCCTTTGTTCACGAAACAGAATCTCAAGTGATTCTTAATGGCTCGCGAGACATTAACTTTACCGTTGACCTAGTCCTTAAAGACGTTGGCCTCTTCAATACCTTGACTCAAAGGGAAGGTATGAAGTTAGATTTGGCACCGTTATTGGTTGATATTTTTAGCCAAGCGCAAGCTGAATGGGGGCCTCGAGAAAAGTCTCCCAATATTATCCGGCGTTATGAAGAACCCATGGGCGTTAAAGTGTTAGGCCATGGTTTTCCAGCCGATATCCTTGATGATGAGCCAGAAGAAACTGGCCATGAGCTGATGGTGCTAGGCCGACAAGATGGTTAGTCTAGTCCAGCAGTACTTAACTCAAGTTTTGCGCAAGGCACGGTTAGTTTTAGCCGTTGCCAAAGCTTGGGTGGGATCATCTGGCCAGGGGTGCCTTGGGTAGCGCCCCTTCATTTCTTTTTTAATCTCTGTGTAACTGGTAGTCCAAAAATGGGCTAAGTCTTGAGTGACTTGTAAAACGTGCCCGCCAGGTGATAACAAATGCACTTGTAAGGCGGTGCCGTAACCGATACTGGGGGCCTCTTGCATGCCAAAGAGCTCTTGTAACTTAACAGCCAATACAGGAGGGTGCTGACTATAATCAATAGTGTGAGCGTTACCCGAAGGTACGGTGAAACGAGCGGGGGCTAACTGCTCTAGTTGGCTGGGTAAGGGCCAAGGTAAAAGGTTGGACAATATTTGTTTTAAATTCAACCGTTTTAGGTCCTTAAGGTGAGTGGTTTTATCTAAAAAGGGCCCAAGCCAATCCCCTAAGGTGTCGGTTAACCTTTGTGGCGATACATCAGGCCATGGGTTGGGTGCTCCAGCGCTACTAGGGTAGCTTTGGTGCAATAACTGTACCTTGGCTTGCCAGTTGAGGGTGTCTTTATCCCAGTTCAATGGCGATAATTTTAATTGCGTTACATAAAGGCAAGTTGCATCAATTAGAGCTTGAGGCTCCACCTTGGTGATGCGTTGGGTATTAACTTGAAGTTGCCCTACTTGCGTATGCCGTTCTGCAATGAGGCGATCATGTTGCTCATGCCAGAATATGTCGGTTTGTTCTTGTGTTAGGTGCTTTAAAGGTCCCGAAAAAAAACTAGATGGTAACTCTACCGCCAGACAAAGGCGTTGTGCATTGTCGCCTGTTTTACGCTCAAAACCGATAGTGCTGGCTACTGCTAGCCATGGTGAGCCACCGGTTAATTGCTGGCATGTCACCCGTTTACCGTTAGCGAGTTTGTATTGTTTTGGGTCTGACGTTTGTTGCGCAATACGTTCTGGCCAAGCATGGGCAACTAAAATAGCGGCTAATTGGCTGGGGTTGTAGTGGTGGCTAATAGGTGGCGTAGGATCTTGAGGCATCTGGTTAAACAACCGATTAGCTTGTTTGGTGAGTCGTTGGCGTATGCTCATTAGGTTGGATAGGGTAGGTTGATTACTATTGAGCCAATTCACCCGCAGCATCAAATCATAATCAGAGTCTGGGTGTGCTGATAACGGATCTTTTTCACTGAGGAGCGCTACCAACTGGCAACCTAAGAACAAGGTGTTGTAGCCTTGTGCGGTGACCAATAAATGACCTAAGCGGGGGGATAAAGGCAACTGGCTAACCCTTTCCCCATGGGGAGTGATGACAAAACCCTGGGCTAAGGGTGTCAAGGCCCCAAGCGCCACTAGAAGTTGTTCGGCCTTTTGCCATGGACCTTGTGGCGGTTGGTCCATCCATTGCATTTGTCTAGGATCAGAACAACCGAAGGCGTACAACTGTAGGCATAAATTAGTTAAATCAGTTTGTTTTATTTCTACCGTAGCATGAGGAGCAAGGCCTTGGTGCTCTGTGTCACTCCATAAGCGATAACACGTCCCGGCACTTAGGCGTCCTGCACGGCCAGCACGTTGTGTGGCTTGCGCACGGGACACCTTTACCGTCTTCAGGTGGCTTAGGCCAGTGCGTGTGTCATACGCCATTTGGCGTGATAAACCTAGGTCAATGACGCATTCTATACCTTCAATGGTGAGACTAGTTTCAGCAATATTAGTGGCTAGAACAATCTTTCGTTTGCCCTTAGCTGCTGGGCTAATGGCCTGTTGTTGCTGTTCCATGGATAACTCTCCATAGAGAGGGAAGAGTTCAATTTGCGATGAACAAAGGCTAGCGAGTTGGTCTTGAGCCCGATGGATTTCTCCGCGGCCAGGTAAAAATACCAGCAAACTGCCTTGATGGTTGGTTAGAGCTTGGGCTACGGTGTCATAGAGGACGCTATAAACCTGCCCACGGCTTGGAGCAGAGCACACTTGATGTGTAGTGACCGGAAACTGGCGACCTTCGCTGATCACAATGGGCGCATTATCGAGCAACTGGCTAACGCTTTGAGCGTCCATAGTAGCGGACATGATGATAAGCTTTAGGGGGTTGTCATCGCGCAGCAGTTCGCGGCCCTGCAGGCACATGGCTAAGCTTAAATCACCGTCTAAGCTACGTTCGTGAAATTCGTCAAAGATCACAGCACCAATGCCTTCAAGGCTTGGGTCTTGTTGTAACATACGCAGTAAAACCCCGTGTGTAATGACCTCAATACGGGTATGGGCGCTCACTTTAGTGTCCAAGCGCATGCGATAACCTACGGTGTGGCCGCAGGTTTGCTCGAGGCTTTGGGCTAAGAAGTGTGCGGTGGCAAGGGTGGCAATGCGGCGCGGTTCAATCAATAATATTTTTTGCTGGCCTAACCATGGAGCTTTGAGTATTGCTAGGGGTACACGGGTGGTTTTGCCGGCACCAGGAGGTGCAATAAGCACCACTTCATGGTGTTTCTCTAGTGCCTCACACAGCTTCGGAAGCACCTCATTAATCGGCAATGAGGTGGGCGCTGGAGGCATAATTAGAAGGCTTTAAACGTGAGGGTCGTCAGGGACCGAGAAATGCCTTCTATGGTTAACAGGTGGTCATTAATAAACTTGCCTACATCTTCCTCTGAGGGGATGTATAGCTTCATTAATAAGTCATAATCGCCACTGGTCGAATACAGTTCAGAGGCAATTTCGCGTTCATAGATTGCATCAGCTACCGCGTAGGTTTTACCGGGGTTGCAACGAATTTGAACAAATACACAGGTCATAGTATTTCCTAAATAAACCGAATTTGAATCCAGCCCAAGACCCCATGCCAGACTCTAGTGCTGCTGGTACATGAGCGCGGCTATAGATATGGCTAGCAGGTGCTTTGGGTATTTTACACCAGTTGCACAAGCAGGTGAGTTGATTTGTGGTTTACTTTAAAGAAAGATATCTTTTGGCGCAACTTATTCGCTTGGTTATTAAATGACTCGTTGGCGTGCCTGGAGTCCTCCAGCCTGACAGTTTCTTT
>Ga0209091_10000870_pt1 | contig 27874 bp, 25 predicted proteins | sample ArcticOcean_MG_C_6_FD_187438 | JGI IMG/M metagenome (GOLD analysis project Ga0209091, IMG submission 187438) | Marine microbial communities from western Arctic Ocean - ArcticOcean_MG_CB8_128 (SPAdes) (version 2) | ecosystem: Environmental > Aquatic > Marine > Oceanic | place: Arctic Ocean...
GTACTGAGGGTCGTCTTGTTGGCTAGAGGCTAGCCTGCACAGTGTCTTATCAGACCAGCCTGATAGGTCTTGAGACAGTGCGTGTGTAGCCATTAATGATGCGATTAGTACGAAGATGATACGACAATAGAAATTCATATTAACTACCCCTGTTCAATTAGGTTCTACAAATGTATTTGACTTATCATCTATACAGATTATTCTTTTTTAAACTGCATAATTATTTCAAAAAAATCATCAAACCTTCCTTTTATTTGGAGCGAGTCTATAGTTCCTGTAAAGACTACCGGCTGTGGAACACCCTCGCCATTAAGAGGATTGACATTAAATACGGCACTAATGTTTCCCTCTTTATCTATTTTTCCCTCAAGAGTATCGTAATATGAAGTTGAACTTGTTTTGAGATATCGAGATGTTTTTGCAACACTAACCTTTCCATCTGATATTTCTAATATGCCACTACCAAACTTCTGTGATCCTTCAGATGGATTGAAACGGCTCAACGTGAAAGGATAAGAGCCATCAAAAGCATCTGAAGCATCTATTGCCGTCAATAGTCCGGTGGGTCTAATGTATGTACATAGGTTTTTACCCTGTTTATATTCCACACCACGTAGTGCAGCTCGCTCATTGGCTTCAAAATTTTCTGGTGTAATTTTACATATAGATTTCCCATGCAATTCTTTATCATTTGAATCATGGATAAACAATTTATATTCTTTAATATTTTGAGAAACAAGATTTTCACATGTATTTAGATCTAGTAATTTTTGACAATTTTTTTCTGCTTTCACGCCATCATAGAAAGCTACTCTTTGGGGCATCTTTTTTGTTTTAAAAGTATTTTTATAGTAAGACATATATGAAGAATATAAACCATATGTTGATTTAAATTTACCACCTTTTTTTGCATTTGCTCTTCCTTTAAAATCTATTTTTAATTTTCCATCAATCCAAACTTTCATAAATCCTTTTTTAGGATCTGGATGCCAGTTTGTATTAAAAATAATTTCAGTCCAATTGCCTAATAAATCCTCATTTGATTTTAAGACAATATACGAGTCTGGAAATGTAGAGCTATTTCTATTAAATGTTAATCCTGCATGCATGTGCTGAAACTGAATTAAAACGTGAAATGGTTCAGATACAGTCCATTGAAATAACGACATTTTTGCTGGAGCTATTGAATTGTAATCTTTGGGTAAATAAAGATAAAATCTATACCATTTTTCTGTTTTCCATTCTTCATCTGCTTGAACTACTTCGGTTCTTTCTCTATCAGTATCACAATCACTATGTTTTGGCTCCTGTCCACATTCTCCATTATTTGACTCAAATCTTATAGAGGTTTTTCCAATTATAGAAAAATCACTTACTGAAACTGCATTGATAGCATGTGGTGCATTCAGATTGTGGAATTGCTTTAATTGAAAGATTCCATCGTCATCCATAGATTTCTTAATTTCAGTAAATGATTTTTTAGAAGAAGTGGCTGAGTTATTTGTCTTGGTAGAAGTAGAATTTTTTGTGCCTGAAGCACAGTCTAAGCTGCGGCTTGCTCCTTCTTCAAGGTAATCAGTATTATCTGAATTTGTTAATAAAAGGCGACACAAAGTCTTATCAGACCAGCCTGATATATCTTGAGACAAGGCATGTGTTGCCATCAATGATGCAGTGAGTAAACAGACCAGCCGAAAACAGAAATTCATGACAATCACCTCGATTCAATTAGACTTTACAATAGTCCTGAGTCCACAGTATCATTTTAGTCTTAGGAATTATTCTGATATTTCCTTATGCCATACTAGTGGTTGTCTGTTCGGCCCCTTTCTAGTGCAGTAAACCTAGCTATAGTTCAAGGCAAAACGTAGTCAAGGATGATCATAACGAGGCCCTGTGAGAGGTCTTTAGATTGGCTTTGTTACGTTAGATATGAGGGATAATTTGGGCACCTAAGGCTTGGGTGGGGCTTAGGTGCTGTGAGGGGTTAGGTAGGCTTGATGAGGGTGGGAAGTTGTCTATATTTAACAGTTGTAGCCTCACGTACACTTAAAACTGTGGTTTAACACAAGTCCTTAAGCATACAATTGCCCACAGCAGATGGTTAGCAGTCGGTGTAGCCATTACAATCAATTATGCTTTGGGTAGCAAAATAACAAAGTTAAGGATACACCTCATCAATCATGGAAATTAATGTGGTACTAGACACATCAACACCTGCGTCTTCTCTTGCCCTTGCAATATCCTCACGCTCACCAAAAGTTTTCATTTGATCAGCATCTTTCATATCCAAAATAATGAAGACTTTAGTTTCATCAGGGTTACTCCCCGCCCAATCAACTTTTATTCCCAATGCCTCAGCATCTTTGGTAATTGCGTCACTCATTTCAACCCACTTTGCAAAACCTTTTGAAATGTTTACTGAAAACAGTCCTTTCATGATTTATTCCTTTTTTGGTTATATTTCATATTAAGAAACTTTATTACGACATTATCGTAAATTAATATACTTGATTTGTAATTCTCTTGGCCAGCACATTTTCTACACGTTGGCTGTTCCAGCAGCAACGCCATTGCCCAATAGAACCCTGTTTCCATTAGCAAAAATTTCGTTCTGCGCTAAAGCTCCTTGATTTTGGTCATAGCGGTAGAGGCTATTTGCCTTAGCTGCGAGTCTGATTATTTGCTATGGGGTGTATTCTTTGCACCCTGTTAATTGCCAAACACCCCCTGCCCAGTCCTCAACGTCAGTCCATAATTCAGCGTCCTTGGGGTTGATAATATTGAGTGGCTTACTACGTGTGTGAGGTTTTAGCTCAATATACAAGGGTTCTCGCGGCGTATCACCCTGTTGAACATTCAGAAGAAAGAAAGCCATCTCTCCAACCAGATGGCCTGTTTTTGTTAGTTTGAGGTTCACCTCATTTTTCAGGTAGCTGGGATCTGTAGAAAGACCTCCCATGAGCCAATTGCCCTCAATTTTTACGCCTCCGTTAGTCAATAACATGCGGCCCCTAGCCATATCCCAATTTTCAAGCTGCCCTCCTTCACTATTTTCATAAACCACTCTACGGAGTCTAAAATCGCATGCAATTGGTTGCACCAACGTGGCTAGTTGATGTGAGCTAACACCAAGTGCCGATTCATCAACTAGCTTGGACAATAATTGCTCTTTAAGCTGAGGGTCGACCTTCAAAGGGTGGAACAGCAGGTTGGGGACAACGTTGATTGCTTGGGGAATAAATCCAGACGATAGGTAGCGATCCCGTATCCAACTATCATGTTCTGTATTTGGGTTCATATCAGCGTAAACCATTAGGTATGATGCTTGCTTAATAAATTTTTTGTTGGGCGATTCTATTGAACCCCATCGATCTCCACCACCAGGGCACGGAATCGCATAAAGGCGGTTAGTAGCACTGGGTTCGTTAATGGATTGAACGACAAAATCAACTGCAGTATGGATGTTTCTCCCATCCACAGTGTAATCAAGTAAGTTTTGATCCGTGTTCTTGTTGACCAGTGCGGCTATCATCACCAGATAGCTAACAGTGTAATTATTATAATTAACGCCCATTCCACCGCGCTGTGTATCAATTGGGAAACTACCATCAGGCCTCATGTCGTGAATGGCCAGTTTATATATATCTATAGCCTTTTGGGCGGCGCTTTTGTCACCAGTCATGAAAGCCCAAATCATTGTGTAATAAGTCCTCATGTATGCTTTGTTGTCGGCCCTGTCCTTCCAGTGCCCCGCAGAACTTTCGGCAACTAACCGGTTAAGCCACGGCCCAACTATAGCCCGCTCTTCGGATGACAAGGTGTCAGCAATGAGCGCTGTAGAAGTGAGAATTGCACCAATAGACGTCATCACGTGCCAATCAACTGGTTTTGCTCCCCAAGATACATGCAATCCTTTGTTCAAAGCGTTAGCTGTGGCCCAGGCTACTAGGACACTTTTAAACTGATCTTGTGTCTGTTTATTGTTAGTTAAACGTAGTGTTTGTGCGGCTGAAGAAAACCACTTGCGAGCCAATTCCACATTTTCGTTTTGTTCACCATAAGCTTCATCAAGCGTAATCTTGCCAAAAGGTTTGGGAGCCACCCTAAGATTAATTTTTTCATTAGAAATTGGTGAGTTATTGAAAGGCACTTGCCACCCAGTTGCAGCAAACTCTTCACCTGAGCGAAGGCGTAGTTTTAAACCTTGACCTGCAGCATAGGTTGGATGTTCAAAACACTCTTTTGCCCGTTTATAAGCGTTCCATTGTTTTTTAGTCTTAGAACTAGATAAAACGCCACGAGGTTTGTTAGTGACATTAATTTTAGTGTTGTCTGATGTTTGGGTATCATCTTGCGCGGAGTTTTGTGTACTTGAACCACAGTCTAAACCGCGGCTATCGGCCTCTTGAACATAATCAGTATTATCTGGATTATTTAATAACTGGCGGCACACGGTCTTATCAGACCAACCTGATAGGTCTTGAGACAACGCGTGCGTTGCCATCAATGATGCAGTGAGTAAACAGACCAGCCGAAGACAGAAATTCATGATAATCACCTCGATTCAATTAGACTTTACAATAGTCCTGAGTCCACAGTACCATTTTAGTCTTAGGAATATTTCTGATATTTCCAGCACACATTTGGTTCTAGATGCTTCTATCACTTCATCATCGTAGCACCCGTTTCCATGCGTATTATTTTACCATCTTCGATCATACGGACACGAATAATAGACTCCCTTGAACTATCTGGAAACCGAGTGACAGAATGATCCACTATGATGTCATCATTTTCGTAAATGCATCGAGACATAACTGTCGAACTGGTATTAGAAGCGCTATTATAATTAGCAATCATTGATCCAAACTCAGCTTTATTCATTGCAGTGCCTGTTTGGTGCCTGATGAATTCAAAGTCCTCATGATAAAAGCTCATTATCTGATCGTGATTACCTGCCTCAATTGCTACCTTTAATGCCTTATATATTTTCATGTTAATCCTAGAATAATATCGTTTAAACAATGTTTGAGTATTTTACTTTCGTTTGATACCTCAACAATCCGTATAGCCACTACTAAGCAAAGATGTGGGATTAACTAGCGTTGAGTTATTCATACCTCAAGGTTTCTAGCCATGATGGTTTTTCTGCAATGGATGCACAGGTTTTTTTCACAGCCACTTCTAAACTGTTCACTTGCATATCAACATTAGAACCTTTATCCAGCAGACAAGCATTGTAAATCCTATCGTATTTGTCTTTCTTTTCTTGTCTTACTAACTCGTCTTGTTTTTCTTTAGCAATGTGTTTCTTCTCTGCTCTTTCCAATTCAGCTATTGTTCCCACAAACTCATCATCCTTCCATATAACTTCTGTTACAGTGCCTTCTGCTTCGGTGAAGGTGCCTTGCCCAGTCTTTTTGTCATCCTTCCACTCACCGACGTACTTGTCGCCATTTGACCATGTAAAGGTGCCTTGCCCAGCCTTTTTGTCATCCTTCCACCCACCAACGTAGTTGTTGCCATTTGACCATGTGTAGGTGCCTTGTCCAGTCTTTGCATTATCCTTCCACTCACCAACGTACTCGTTGCCACTTGTCCATGTGCTGGTGCCAAAGCAGTTGTGCCAGTGAGCATTCTGGTTACTAGGACATGCGGGTAAATCAGAAGCAGAAGCAGCAACTACTACTCCACTACTGATGAACATTGAGAAAGCTAAGGTTACTAATAGTTTGTTTATACGCATCTATATATCCTCACGTTAACGATAGTGCTCACTAGACAGTATACATTTGGTTCTAGATGTTTCTATCACTTCATCAGTGAAGCTCCAGTTTCCTGCCGCACAACCTGTCCATTTTCTATCATCTTAACGCTAATTAAAGACTCCCGTCATCCATCCCAAAACCGCAGTAAAGAGTGTTCTAGCAAAATATCGTTATTTTCGTAGATGCAGCAGTGCATAACTTCTGTAAAGCTGGTATCAGACAACATGCGTGAAATTAGCTCCCTGTATTCAGGCTTTTTTAGGGTGGAACCAGATTGATGGTTATGAGCTGGCTAAAATAATTCCTAAACCAATAACTGCGATCCAAATCCAACGTTGAGGAGCAACTTTTTCGCCCAGCCACAACCAAGCGGTAATCGTTGTAATGGCAGCAAAAGCAGCAAAGCCGATGCTAGCCGCAATGCGGCCATCACCCTGAGATCCCATAAGAAACGCCCAAAGTGCAGCGACTTCTAAGGTGGCTTGGGCAAATACCAAAGCCGCCATTTTGCCTTTAGGTGTGTTGAGTTTTTGGCCCTTTTGTAGCTGCCATGCCACTAGCATTAGTACGCTAATCAGGGCAAACATACGATTTAAATATAACGCAGGCATGGGACCTAGTTCGGCGCTGGCTTCTTGGGCAAAAAACATGCGTAACGACACAGTAAATGCCGTTGCTAGGCCTAACAAAGCGGTAGTGCGCAGCCAGGCTGCGTCGTAGTCTGGTTCGCTGGATGGGTTTTTGGCGGGCCGAGACAACATAATTACACCACCAAAAACCAGTGCAATAGCCAGCCCCTGAGCCAAGCTAAAAGGTTGACCCGCGAACGCATTCATAGCCACCAACATCACCGTAAAACTTGATGCTGCTGGGGAAGCAACCGCCACAGGACCACGCTCAAGGGCTTTGTATAAAAATATTAGAGCAACAATGTTAAGTGCCCCAGACGCCGCCGATACGGCCCAAGCGTAGGCGTGCCAGCGGGGCCAGTCGTCGGTAAACATAAATAACACACTTAAACCCACGGTAGACAGGCTCATCACCGCTAAGATTAAAATGCTAATCGAGACTTTTTGAGTAGTGGAGCGCGCTACCGCATCAGACACACCAATAAACACAGCTGCTAGCAAGCCCCAAATAATTCCGCTCATAAATCTATCTCGTCGCAATCTTTATAATGATGATTTCTTATGGATTATAAAACATGATCCAATGCAGTAATTAATTTATCGACCTCAGCTTTGTTGGTGTAATGTACAAAACTTAGCCGTAACACTCCATGATCTGGATCAATTCCTTGCGCCTCTAAACACCTGACTGCATAAAAATTGCCACATCCAGCCATGATGCCATGATGAGCTAATTCTGTAGCCACGCTAAGTGGATTGGCTTTTAAAGCTACTGCAACTGTTGCTGCTTTTTTGGCTGCATCAGCGGGGCCCAGCAGTCGTAATGAGTTCTTTGCACCTAAATAATCCAGTAAGGGTTGTAGCAATTCAGTCTCATGAGTCCGAAACAAATCATGGACAAACATCCCCCGGCCATTAGCATTCATTACGTCTGACGTGTGGTGGCCATAAACATCATCTATATAGTCAGCTATACCGGCACTTGCAGCAATTTGTGCATGGTCTGGTCCTGCTGGAGTAAAGCGTTTGTAGAGATCATTGGCATTAAAATAATGCCCCTGATTGGGCAGTTTCATACCAAGTTCACGGCTGATTGTCATAATTCCCTGATGTGGGCCAAATGTTTTATAAGCTGAAAACAAGTAAACATCTGCGCCCAGTGCACCAACATTTGGAATGCCGTGGGGGGCATAACTCACTCCATCCACGCAACTGTAAGCTCCACAGGCATGAATAACTTTACAGATGGCACTTACATCATTGATCTCACCAACAACGTTAGAACAATGCGGGAAACAAACCAGTTTCACGTTATCATCTAGCATTCCAGTTAGGTCTTGGAGATTTAAATTTCCAGTTTCACTATCAATCTGCCACTCACGGACCTCTATTCCTCGTTCAGATAATCGCCTCCAAGGGCCAGAGTTTGCCTCATGGTCTTGATTGGTAACAATGATCGTGTCTCCAGCACTCAAATGTTGGCCAAACGCTTGTGCTAATACATAAGTGTTCTGAGTAGTGGAAGGTCCAAAGCTAACTTCGTCTGTATCAACTCCTAAAATTTCTGCAAGACGCGCACGCGCTTCATCCATTTCAGCACCAGCCAAGGCAGATGCCTCATAGGGAGCATAAGGCTGAACTTTGCGCTCATTATAGTATCGGGTTAGGCGGTCGATTACAGGCTTACATGTATATGACCCGCCAGCATTTTCAAAAAATGCTTGGCCTTGTAAGGAATTCTGCTCAAATGCTGGGAATTGCTTTCGAATAAAGTCGACATCAAGTTTCATGCTTATTCAACTCCATTGGGTGGGTTATAATTTAGGCTATTACTTCATGGCAGCAGCGCCAGTTTGCTGTCACACAAGCTGTCCATTTTCTAGCAGATGAATACTACCACACTGCAACTTGTAGCTTGTCAAATCTACGGACTAACCCAGCCCCCACATACATCAAGAATAGCACCAGTGGTGTAGGATGATTTATCCGACAACAGAAACATGGCGCTGTTGGCTACCTCGCTCACTTCGGCTGGACGTCCGAGAGGAACCTGTAACAAGACCCAATCGAGCCATTCTGGGTGTTGTTTAGCATAGTCCACACTAATTTCCGTCATGGTAATCCCCGGGCGTAAGCAATTCACTCGGATACCTTGATCTGCTTGTTCCTTGCTCAGGCCGATGGTGAAAGTGTCAATCGCAGCTTTGGAAGCGGCATAATCAACATAAGTAAAAGGCCCACCATGCTTTGAAGCGGCGGAGGATATATTAACAATAGCACCACCATTGCCACCATACCGTTTTGCCATACGCTTAATCGCGTGTTTAGCACAAATAAAAGCGCCTAGTGTATTGACCTCAAACATCTGTTTCGACAGAGTAATATTCATTTCATCTACTCTGGTTCCAGCGCCATTGATGCCAGCATTGTTAACCAGTCCGGTAATCGGTCCAAGTTCGAGATCAATTCTTTTGAATAGGGTAATAACTTCATCTTCGTTGGCAACATTGGCCTGCAAGGCGATGGCGGTACCACCCTTAGCACGAATCTGCGCCACAACCTGATCGGCCTCGTCGGCTGAGCTCGCATAATTGAGACAAACTTTCCAACCTTCTGCGGCCGCCTGTCTGCATATTTCTGCACCAATGCCTCTGCTACTGCCGGTTACTAGCAATACTTTCATTTAGTCCTCACTGATTTCCTGACTGATTAAAATGATCCATAAGCACCTTTTAATAACGGATTGTCGTCTCTAGACTGGGCCAGTTTATCAGCGAGGATACGTAGCTTGGAATGAAAATCTCCACGCTCAATCTGAACCCATTGCAGCCAGCGTTTGCCATCAACTGTTAGGTCGGTGCGCCCATGCAGCACGCGGTGATTATCGAATAGAGCGATATCTCCTGGTTGCAGGGTTAAATTCACGGCCAAGGTTTCATCTTCAGATTGTTTCAGTAGATATTGAAGTCCACGATAATAAACCACCATCTGCTCGGGAGGAATCGCCAGTGGCGCGGCAACCCGATCATTAATACGAACGCCACAGACGTTGCCAAATTCGTCAACACTTAAAATCGGAAATTTAGCTATAAGATCGACGTCTCCTGCAAAGTGTCGACGAAATACCTGTGCGTAATCACATAGCGCAGCAAATCCTTCCGCATCGTGGTCACGCAGGCGATCAGCTACCTCAAATCCATCCATAAAGGTCGATGACCCTGCGCCTGTCTGATCGTTGGAAATACAATGAAACATCAAGATGCCGGGGGGCGATGCTCTGTAGGGTTCATCCGTATGCAATTTAAGTGCTTTGACATCATTGCCAATGCTACGTTTCCCTGGGTCGAATATCAGATCCTGAACCCGGCCAAAATTGGATTCCTGAGGAAAACCAATACGCAATCCTAGTGACTCCACAATGCCCGACTCGGCAGGCGCATTACGAATAAAACAAAGTCCATAATCACGCACCTGCTTCAGTAGATCGAGAAATTTGCTGTCGCCAGAAGCAATATCGGCATAGTCGTATACCGGTGGATTTTGACGAAAACTGTCATCCCAGATAATCGGTTTAAAGGCTCGGGCTTGGCGCATCTGATCCTGGTAATCATGTTCGCGCAACCATGTTGACGTATAACACGACTCGTGGCCATCCTGCCAAGTGATCAACAAGTTTGAGAGATCAGTATCGAGAGATTTAGGTTTGCATTTGAGATCAAGAGAAGTTAGGCGCAACGCTCGGTAGCCAATTGCTGGATCACCACATTCAATACAACTGCAGTTATCACGTAACCAGATTGGATGAAATGCACTGCGGCTAGCATCGTCCCAGTCCAGATAAACCAGTCCATCATTGTTTACACAGGAGGACTTAATCATTAGCTTCTTTTCACCCATAAGGTACCTTTCGCTTAATCGTAGTATGGAAAGATGTTAGCCGCTTTTCTTAGATTTGACCATTTATTAAAGAACATTGAATGATGCAAAAAAAATGGGTGCGTGCGGCCCAAGGATAATCTCCAGAGTAAATTTCAGGAACAGTTAAGATCTCGTCTCTAATTCGCTACATCGCTATCGTATAGTCATATTTTTTGCTGACGATAACAGCGAGAGAGAAACTTACTTGCATGCCTCTATATTTTTTGTAGTTTGCCAGTAATGGCTCCCCATGTTGTAACGCAATAGGGTACTGTATAAGTCAGCATGACTTTTAGTGGATGTGGGTAGTTCCCGTCTAAGATGGCATCACCATGATTAATGGCGGTAAGGATGGACCCAACAACACAAGCTGTTAAAAAGGCTTTAAGTGGAGTTCCACCGCCAAATGCTAGAGTGCGAAGGCTCTGTTTATTTTGATAATTATTCATTCTTTATAAACCCACTCAGCTTAATTTGCCTTCACAACGGATCGTAAACAAAAACTATCTCAATAGCTATTTTTTGCTGGGAGCTTGCATATAGACACACGTACGGTAATGCACTAAGCGTTCTCACAGATCATGTCTAGCAAATCAGCCACCTCTACCGCCCTAGCAAAGGTTATTAATGCAGCTTAGCAACCGTTTTAGACCGTAACCGCTCCCTCCACACGATTAGCAACCCACCAGTTGCGATCAATAGCGCACCCGGAAATAGGGTACTCCATGGCGCTTCGTCAAAGAACAGCCATCCCAAGGCGAATGCTAGTGGGATGCCAAAATAACTGAATGGGGCTAAATTACTCTGCTCAGTCATCCGGTAGCTAACCACCATAAACAGAACTGCTATGCCTCCAAACACTCCCATCAGTATGATCCACCCCATGTCGTTCACAGAGGCTATCGGTGTGAAACCACCCCAGAAGTATGCAATCAAAGCGGCTCCAATTAGCGATATGACAGAGGAATACAGGTTGACCAACGGGCTAGGAGCATCGTCATCAAACAAGCGGGCTGTCACACCAACAAATGCGTAACATGCCGATGCTGCCAAAGGCAAAAGAACATAAAGGGAAAAGCCTGTGCCACCTGGTTGAATAACCATGATGACACCAGCAAAGCCAACCAAAACAGCACTCCAACGCACCCAGCCGACCCGCTCGCCCAAAATAGGGATTGCCAGTGCCGTGGTAAATAATGCGCTTGCATAGGTAATGGTCGATGCTGTAGCGAACGCCATTAACCCTAGGGATGCATAAAAGCAAAGCTGGGCAACAGTCACAACAGCACCACGTAAAAAAGCTAATTTCCACTGGCGTAGTTTTAGACGCCTGCCAGATAGGCGCCACGCCCTTGATGACCATAAAGCAATTATTGATGGCACCAACCCAAACAGGTTTCGATACGCCGATAGTTCGGCTGCTGAGTAGCCGCTTGAAAGATGCTTGATGATTAATCCCATGGCATCAAAAAATGTCAATGCGACAAGGCTTAGAATGATGGCAAGTCCAGTACGGTCTGTGGGGCGCATATGAGTCCTAAGGTCATCAGTCGAAAAAGCTTTTGGTACCAAAGTCAGATTAAACTTAGAGCAAGTTTAGCTTGTCTGGTTATTTTCATTGTGCGGCGCGTGTTCTTTAAGGCAAGCGCCGTGTGATAATGCAGACGCCTCAACAGACTCATATTAATAATTTAGCGGCCAAGAAGATAGGCAGCTATAAATACACTTTGGTAGTAGGGTTAATTGATTCGCTATTGTTAATTAGGTAGTGCGATATTAACAGCTGACACAACAATAATGACAAATAATACCAACGTACCTATACCTACGGATATTATCCGCCCTAGTCCCGACTTAAAATCTTCCTCACGCTTTTCATTTGATTGAATGCCTATGAGACCAGCAACTACACTTTGTCCATAACTTAAAAACGCACGGAGGTTTGATTTCTTTTGATTCATGAGACTGTCTCTATAATTTTGTTATATAAGTATATTCTAATGATTATTTAGAAGCCAGCGACCATATTCAGAATATACCTAATAAAACTATTAAGCAGCCTGATATTGAATATGGTGGGTGGCGCACTTACTTCATTGGCAATTTAGCCCATTCCAACTGCAGCTTATGTAATAGTAGCAGTGACAATACTTCTCATATATTGTATTTTATTACATCAGCTAATCAACATTATTCTGGAGAAACATGAACATATATCAGGCTTTGAAAAAAGCAAATGAAGAGCGCGATCACGATAAAATAATGAGTTTTTATCATGAGGATTTTGAGTTTATAAGGCACCAAAGTGGCACCACTGTAAACAGGGCTGAATTCTCGAATTTCATTCTTGAAGGTACCCGTAAAGATACCACCAAACCAGCCATGGCTCGCTGTATTTATGAAAATGAAGACATCTTAGTGGATCATCAAGTTGTGCGTTTCCCAAATGGCTCCAGGGAGTCTATCATTCGTGTGCGCATGATCGAAGATGGCAAAATAATACGCATGGAAACGGGCGCTACGACAATGAACAGTTAAAGATATTAAGCTCCGTAGAGAAATTAATATGTGTTGGCTGGCTGATACTGTAGGCCCTAATGATGTGCAATATACTGGTACTTACATTACAGCTAGTGGCTGCAAAATCTTCTAAGGCTTATTTTAAACCTCTACTACCAACATCAAATCAATTAACTAATTAATGGTCGTGTCACTGCAGCAATTCGCATGACCACTGCTATTAGAGTTGTAATGAGTAATTGTAGAAATCTTCGGTGACTTTTTGGTAGCCTAGTTTTTCATATAAATGCTGACCAACTTGATTAGAAAAGGCTGTTTGCAGGTCTAACCTCGCGGCACCTTCCAGCCTTGCGTGTTCTGCGGCTCGATTCATTAACGCAGTTCCTGTGCCACGATTTCGGTTTTTCGCATCGACAAATAAATCATAAAGAACAAACCGCTTTACCGCCTGCACAGAACAAAAAGTAGGGTAAAGCTGCACAAAACCAATCGGAACATCTCTGTCTAGAGCAACAAATATTGTAGATTCATGATGTTTAATTCGTTCAGTGATATACCTGATAGCTAAGTCTAGATCAGCACTACATTGGTAAAACTGGCGATATAGGTCAAACAATTGGCCTATTTGTGGCGCATGATCGATATTGGCTCTGATGACCTGCATAAGGTGTTTTCCTAGTAGCTGACTTGGTTCATTATTCTACCCATATGTACAACCTGCAAGATAATTCATTGAAATTATTTTCTTTAGAAATTAGGCCTCACAATATCCCTAACTTGATTTAAATCTAGTCCAGTTTCTGTACCATGGGTAACTTCAGCTATGGTTCACCGTATCTCATAATATTAGTTAACAAACCGTCCTTCTAGGAACGCCGGTGAGGCTATTTAAGGTGTTATTATTGGCTAGTGCAGTGGGCATCATGTGTTGATTCAGCATAGCCATAGGGTGTTACCAAATAGAAGGAATGACGAATGAAAAAGCTAAAATGGATATTAACGCTAATAACAGCTTTGGTAACAATCGCTATATTAATAATAGTTTTTTTTGATGAGCTAAAGCATGACTATGACAAGCTAACCTCGAGCCCTCCAATAAAAATAAAAGCCATTGAGCTGGAAATACCTATACGTGACGTGGCAATTATTGCTGATTTCGATAAGGGGGCTAAGGCAGCGCAATCAGGTGATTTTAAAACTGCCCTTGCAAAGTGGGCGCCGTTGGCTGAGCAGGGGCATGCTGGTGCTCAATCTAATCTGGGGGTTATGTACGCAAGTGGTCAAGGCGTTCCACAGGACCATCGGACCGCTGTGGAGTGGTACACCAAAGCTGCCGAGCAAGGGTACGCTGCTGCTCAACATAATCTAGGAGTTATGTACGCTCATGGCAAAGGCGTCCCAGAGAACGATAAAATAGCGGTCAAGTGGTACACCAAAGCTGCTGAGCAGGGCCATGGTAATGCTCAACATAATCTGGGGGTTATGTACGATAAGGGATATGGTGTCCTAAAAAGTAATATGGCAGCCGTGAAGTGGTACACCAAAGCTGCAGAACAAGGGTCTGCCTTGTCTCAATATAATCTGGGGGTTATGTACGATAATGGGCATGGAGTCCCAGAGAACTATAAAACAGCGATTAAGTGGTACACATTAGCTGCTGAGCAGGGGCTTGCTAATGCCCAATCGGATCTGGGAAATATGTACCACTATGGCAAGGGTGTCCCAGAGAGCGATAACACAGCCGTGAAGTGGTACACATTAGCTGCTGAACAGGGGTATGCTCAAGCTCAACATAATCTGGCGGTTATGTACGATAAGGGATATGGTGTCCCAGAGAACGATAAAGTGGCGGTCAAGTGGTACACCAAAGCTGCTGAGCAGGGCTATGCTAGTGCACAAACTAATCTCGGCATTATGTACAATAATGGTCATGGTGTTGTCACAGACTATGTTCGAGCGTATATGTGGTTCAACTTAGGTGCCTATAACGGCAATACGTTAGGCAGTCAAAATAAAGCATCGATTACTCAGGATATGACATCGGCCCAAATAACCAAGGCACAAGAGATGTCTAGCCGTTGCCTGGAAAGTAACTATAGTGATTGTTAAGGGCACTCAATAGCAGACGTCAATAGCAAAACAATTGACTGGGCGTCCTAATGTGTTTAACACAGGTGCCTATAAAAATAATGTGCCAGCGACAAAAAATAAGGTAGTTTTTTAAATATGAGTTCAAATAAACAAGCAATTACTTATTGTTCAAATTTGGGCGTAGTAAGTAATAATAAAAATTATTAACCGATATCTGCGTTTAACTGTAATCACGATTACATATGCAAGATCATGCGGGCTCTTAATGAGGCTAGGATCCCAGTTATATGGCCACCTACCCCGCCATTATTTTTGCTAAGGGTTGTACTCTTTGCACCTTGTCAATTGCCAAACCCCCCCCATATAGTCGTCGACATCAGTCCATAATACGGCTTGCTTAGGGTTGTTGATATCTAGCGGTTTACTCCGTTTGTGGGGCTTTAGTTCAATATAATCGGGCTGTTCTGGCACTTCACCCTCGGAGACATTCAGACGGAAGTAGGCCATTTTTCCAACCAGATGGCCCACCTTTGTTAATCCAAGGTTCACTTCATGCTTTAGGTAGTTCGGATCTAAAGAAAGACCTCCCATCCTCCAGTAACCTTCTATTTTTACACCTGCGTTAGTCAGTAACATCTGACCTCTAGCCATATCCCAATTTTCAAGCCGTCCTTCTACATCATTTTCATATTCCACCCTGCGCAGATTAAATTGGCATGCAATGGGTTGGGCCAACGTGGCTAGTTCATATGAGCCAAAATCAAATTCAGTTTTATTAATCGGCTTAGACAATAATTGCTTTTTAACCTGAGGGTCTAAATTCAATGGATAGAAGACAATGCCCTGGTTTTTTGGCAACACCTTCTGCCCAGACTGCTGCTTTTTCCCGCTAGTGCCAGCCCCACAATCTAATCCCCGCCGCTGGGCTTCTGCCAAATAGTCAGCATTGTCTGCTTTCTCTGTGACTAAACGGCAGACAGATTTATCACTCCAACCCGACATGTCTGCTGCCAACACCGGCAAGGCCAATAGGCTTGCAACGAGAATACTAACTGACAACATGGCTGGCACACGGCAGTATTGGTAGATGAGGGATAGTTGGATCACGGCTAACTCCTTTTAAACAAACAATCTATGCAAACAAATGCTCAAACACACGTGGCAAGTCTGGCTGACGGAATATCTGGCTGGCAATAAGGTCATGATCAAGGCCTAAAGACTTTTCGAGACAGGCAGCGCAAACAGATCGATAGTCGATTGTGGCCATGAGGTCTCTTTTTTCAAATTGGTCTTTTTTACTTAATCCAGGCCAGTCAGCAACAACACCGCTGCCAGACAATGTGCCCCCAGCAAGCAAACCCACACTTGCATAACCATGCTCTGTCCCAAGGGTGCCATTGCCCGCTACTGTGCGGCCAAATTCGGTTAGTGTTAAAATAATTGCATCATCCCATGCCTTACCTAACCCACGCCGATAACCCGCGATCACATCATCAACCACAACTAACTGCCTAGCCAGACGCCCTGAATCTGTGTCGCCTTCTTCAACCTGGTTTGCATGAGTATCAAAATTTTCAACGCGAATAACTGATGCCACTGGCCCATCTGCTTGTGCCATAGCCTGGCCAGCGTATTTGGCTAAGCTGGCTGGATCCCTCGGCACTTGTACATTCTCTTTACTTTTATTGGCCACCTTAGTGAATATTTGCGCAGCCTCCATTTGATGCCCCATAGCAATCATTTCTAACAAATCGGCGGCTGGTCGGCCAGATCCACGAATGCTCGCGGGGTAGAAATTATCGTTGTCACGGTATCCACGTAAAATCAACGGCATATCCAAAGACAGGGATCGTCCCGCAACACCTGCTAATTCTAAAGCACGCCCTAACCAACCCGTTTTCTCACTGAATGGCGACAGACCACCACCTTCGATCAAGTTTTGGCCTTCAAAATGGGAGCGTTTAGTGTACGGGAATGCCGTAGCGTGCACCGCGGATGCATGGCCTCGAGCCATCAGTTGGGCATAAAACTTCAGCGATGGATGTAAGCCAAAGAAGTCATTTAATGGCAAGTACCCTTCTGGTGAGATGGTCTTACGCATACGCATTAGGTCTGGGTCACCAATAGGGGGAATTGTGGAAAGCCCGTCCATCCCCCCTTCTAAAATGATTACAGAGATACTGCCAGGTGGTTTGCCTTTTGCGAACCCTGTAATAGGCATCCCAGCAAGGAAGAGCGATGCGGCACCAGCCTTGAGTATGTTACGACGACCAACTGTTAACTTAGACATATTCCAACCCCATTAACTCAGGACTGCACATAAGGGTAATAAACTGGTCCCCGGGTGAAGCACCCACACTGGCTACTAAAGCCCGTGTTTGCTCCGCCGCCCCAATGCGGTCCATGATTTTATTGACCGACAAGCGTGTATTACCATTTTTATAGATCGCGTCAGCAAAACGAACCCGGCGCTCAAACATCTCTGCGGACATCCATTCTGCTTTATCGCTGGAGTAGCCATTGGGCTGTCGGGAGCTCCAAAATGACTGGCCTAATTCTTCTAACACCGCTTTACTGCTCATGAGGTTGTCATCATAGTCACCAATTTCTTCCCAGCCTTTAAAGTAGGTCGCTCCCGACAAACGAACTACCTGGAACAGCCATGTCATTGGCCACATGAATTTTGCCTCAGGCGCATCAATGGCAAGTTTAAACACTTGAGTGTGAATAGCCTGCAAATCACCATTACTCTGGTGCCACGCCAACTTAACAGACTCAATTTGATCTGTGCTCGGGTTATCACTAACAAAGTGCTGACACAGTTTGGCAGAAATGTGGTTAATGGTGTGGTCATGACTGGCAAGAAAGTCTGTTAATTGCCGCAGGCCGCCACGGCCGGCAGAAATTTTCTGCCCCATAACCTTTTTAGTGCCAGGCTCTGCCCAGCGTTTTTTGTAGGCGTTCCAATGGTTTGTGCCACCAGCTTTTTTGCGCATATCACCCAATTCTTCATCGAAGTTAACTCCCCAACCTGCCAATACTTGAGCGGCACCACGAATATCGTCTTCGGAATAACCAGCAGCAACAGAAACGGTATGGAGCTCTAGCACCTCTCGCCCTAGGTTGTCATTTAGGCCTGCCTGACAATCTTTTCGCTTACGGCAGTCTTTGGCTCGTTCCGAACGCTCACCAGCACTGTGTATGTTATCCAAATAAGTGAGCATGCCTGGGTGGGTAGTCATGCCGTAAAGCATATCGGCGAAACTGCCATTGAGTTTGGCGAGAATGCCTTCGTCGATCGCGTGACCAATCATATTGGCAGTATCGAAGGTATTACCGATGGTGAAATGATTAGCCCAAAATGCCGTTAAACGCAGTTTAACTTGGTCTGAACCATATACATTGCGGTGCACAAACTTAAGTTCGTCTTTCCTACGCATTAAATTTTCGAATCTGTTCGCCTTGCGCGCAGCTTCTGTGTCCTGACCATTTTTACCCTTACGCGCCTGATCTTCTAAGGCCCGATTACGGCGCCACATACCAGCACGTTTGGCTAAATTCGGCTGCAGCTCATCAGGCCATTCAGCCACTTCTGTACTAGTGTTAGCTATACCCAATGCAGGTGATGGTGCTTGCAGTTGAAGCTCAATCCACGCTTCCATGTCTTGTGGCAAGTCCTGATCATAGCGAAACATCAGACCAAATCTTTGAGCAATTCTAAATTGCTTATTCATAACATCGACCACCCCTGAAAAGTAGATTAAAACCAGTTCAACAAAAGGTATATTAAAAGTCAGCCCAAACAACGTACCATAATTATTCTAGGAACGTTTCCTAATTTGCATTGAATGTAACAGACCAATGAATACAACACATAAGCCAAAGCTTTAGAGAACACGGCCAGCGTCAATATAGAAGCCCAAACTTTAAGAGCAGCGGGCTGGAATACTGGCGCCAGACAGGCTTTGACCTGCAGATGCCCAAACTAGTCATGGCGAACTGCTAAAGCCTCATGGGCCTGCGTTGAACTACCTTAAAATCGTTGAAGATACCACTAGGGGTGCAGAAATTGGACTAGCTTTACATCATTTTTGGAGATATTGTGAGACTTAACCTAAAAAAATAATAAACTGGAAGTAGATATGACAAAGTATACAGGGCAATGTTTTTGTGGTGCAGTTGAGTTAGAAGTAAGCGCAGAACCTATTGTCATGGCAATTTGTCATTGCACAGTCTGTCGCGCTTGGTCTGCAAGTCCCGTCAATGGTGTCGCGGCGTTTCCTCCAGAATCGGTTAACGTCACCAAAGGTAAAGAGCACCTAACTAGCTTTGCGCAATCCGAAGGTCACGACAGGACATGGTGCAAAAAATGCGGTGGTCACGTTTATAACGATCATTCAGCCTCGTTAGGGATTATTGATGTTTATGCATCAGTTTTGAAAGAATTAAAATTCACACCAGTTGCTCATTTGAACTATGTGAACACAATCATGCCAATGAAAGATGGTTTGCCAAAGTTCAAAGATTTTCCAGCAGATTTTGGTGGCAGTGGTGAGATGGTGGACGAATAGATCAAGGCCAAGGAAGCTGAATTATGGACTGACGATAAAGACTGGGCAGGGGTTGTTTGGCGATTAACAGGGTGTAAAGAATACACCTCATAGCAAATAATCAGACTCACAATTAAGACAAGTAGCCACTACCGCTATGACTACAATCAAGGAGCTTGAGCGCAGAACGAGATTTTTGCTAATGGAATCAGGGTTCTATTGGCATCAAATGATGCTCTGCTAGGTAGTAGCATCGTGACATTTAACTTCCTTTCGGTCTTTGCGAACCTAAACCGCAGTAGCTTTACATGCGGTTACATCAATTGATACAACCCTCACAAATTTTTTCTCCTCCAAAGGCGCCCATCAATAGCTGATAACCCCACTGCAATGAGAGCCATGCCTGCAAAGTGAATCCACTCAAGAGATTCATTTAAGAACATTAGACCCAACAATATCGCAGAAATAGGCACCAGCAATGTAACTAGCAATATATTTGTAGCCCCAGATGATGCCAAAATCTTAAAATACAGCACATAAGCCAAAGCTGTAGAGAACACGGCCAGAGTCAATATAGACGCCCAAACCGCAAGACTAGGCGCAGCTGGGCCAAATAAGTCCAGAGGGCCATCAACATAAATAGCAATCGGAGCCAATATCAAACTTGAGCCAGTGACTTGGCCGGCGGCGATGATGATTGGATTAAGCCCCATGGCTTTAAAGCGTCGACCAAAAACACTTGCCAATGCATAAGATAATGCCGCGACCAGTATGGCTATTTGAGCAAGAATGCTGACCTGTTTGGTGATATCTAAGCTAGGCATGCCAATCATCATTACTACGCCCACAAAACCAATAGCTACTCCCACCAGTTTCAAGGCTGTAGCACGTTCATCTGCTAGCAACAAACCTGCCACCACTACGCCAAATAAAGGTGTAGTTGCATTAAGCACCGACGCTAGCCCCGATTCAATGTATGTTTGACCCCAAACAATAAGGCTAAAAGGGATTACATTATTCAACAAGCCCATGACCAAGAAGACCACCCAAATCTTTAACCTTTTGGGCGGGCGTAAGCCCATAACAAGCACGATAAGCCACAACGTAATCGCTGCTAGTCCTACCCGTAAGGTCACTATAGTAAGTGGAGGTAATTCTGCTACAGCAACCCCAACAAAAAAGAAGGACGCTCCCCACAATACAGACAGAGTAACGAGCATCAGCCACTCCCAAAGGCCCATGGATGTATTAATAGATGATGTCATTATGAAAATCTCTAGGTGCGGATAGAGAGCCACTCCGCTCAATAGCGGATATTGGTGCCTTAGCAAGGATGTAATAGCTGTTAGACATACCGCATTCAATGACATTCTCACACTCTTAGTTCACTGTCAAAAGACTAAAATGCCTACTAGAATGTCTATCATTAGATCAAATGGCTAAATCTCCAGACAAGCTATCAAATGGATCTCTGGAAGCCTAATGTAGAGGTACTGACCACCGCTACTCTTTGATCTTCAATAAGATCCCGAGTAATATCAGAATCTAGTTGACGACCCCGCCTATCAAGCGGTCGTGATTGAATATATTAAAAAATTATTGAGTTGTTGTATGAAAAATGATGGATATGTAAAACATGTTTGACGATTTATCGGCTGAAAATCAGTTGCGATTTGATCTAGCCCTTATTCACCGCTATATGGCGGAGCATAATTGGAATGAAGGTGTTGTGAATCATTTAACAGCAATGTTGCCCGATAGTGACGAGCATTTTCTGGCTCTCCCATATGGCCTACATTGGTCAGAAGCCAAAAGTTCAGATTTTTTAGTAGCAGATTTTGATGGGAATGTGATTTCAGGGGTTGGCGAAGTTGAACCAAGCAATTTGAATATTCATGGGGCAATTCATAAAGAGGTCCCACGTGCCAGAGCTATTTTGCATTCACATCAACCAAACATAACCGCACTGACATTGCTAAAAGATCAGACTGTAACTATGTCCAGCCAACATGCGCTGCGCTTTGCCGAACGTATGGCCTATCTTGACGTATATGGCGATCCTGCTGATCCCGCTATTGGTGACACTATCGTTGACAGTTTGAAAACTAAGGATGTATTGATGTGCGCCAACCATGGTGTCATCGTCTCTAGGCCCTATTTATGGGATGCTTTTGACGATCTCTATTTCTTGGATCGCGCATGTGAAATTCAATTAAAGGCCATGTATACAGGACGAGAGCTTAATATTATGCCAGAGGCTATAGCTAATGATTACGGTCGAAAGATTATTAAGTGGAGCAAAATAGAAGGTGAAAAGCATTTTATAGCACTGCGCCGTATATACCATAAAAAATACCCTGATTTAGTTCAATGACCTAGTTTGGAACCTTAGTTACAACCAAGGCAAAGGCTCGCTACCATTTGTCGTATGTATTTTTTATGACTTGTTTGATAGCGCAAGCCCGCATTAATATTCAATAAAGGCTTTGTCAACTAAAGGGATTTGACTGATCTCTCAGACAATTGTTTGTTGCTGCAGCACACAAAAACGTTGCCAATCCTGATAGGCACTTCGCATCACCGATGGGTTGTCTTTTTAGCTTTCTTGCTAGCTTTTCTCTATAAGACCGTTCTTGTTATGCTATTTTAGAATATAGTTATATCATTTTATAGAATATATTCAGTATTCACAGTCTAAATCATTATTTTCATTGCACTTTAGCTGCGCTCTTGATAAAAATAGATAGTTTTTCATTGCTCAAAAAAGCCACAATAAAACATACTAATAACTCAGATAGATTTTTCTTTCTACCACATGCACAGGTAATTCCATGCTTATCGGTATACCCAAGGAACCTATGGTTGGCGAAACTCGTGTCGCTGCCACTCCAAAAACAGTAGCACAGTTAATAAAGCTTGGTTTTGACGTTTGTATTGAGTCTAGCGCGGGGCTTGCTGCCAACTTTGATGATGCTTCTTACGAAGCTGCTGGAGCATCTATTAACGCCGACACCAAAGCCGTGTACCAGAGTGATTTAGTGCTCAAGGTAAACCCTTTGTTAGAGCACCCTAATCAGAAGTGTCATGAGTTAGACTTGCTCAAACAAGGCGGTCACTTAATCAGCTTCATGGCCCCCGCCCAAAACGAAGACCAACTCAAACAGCTTGCAGAGCGCAATATAACCGCTATGTCTATGGAGTCGGTGCCACGCATATCGCGCTCTCAGTCGATGGATGCTTTGAGTTCCATGGCCAACATCGGTGGTTATCGGGCTGTGATTGAAGCAGCCCATCACTTTGGTCGTTTCTTTACCGGCCAAATCACTGCCGCAGGCAAAGTACCACCCGCTAAAGTACTGATTATAGGTGCAGGTGTTGCAGGACTTGCAGCATTGGGCGCAGCAGGTAGCTTAGGCGCTATCGTGCGAGCCTTTGATACCCGCCCCGAAGTAAAAGAACAAATTAACTCTATGGGTGCTGAGTTCCTAGAAGTAGAAATAGAAGAAGAAAGTGGCTCTGGTGATGGTTATGCCAAAGTCATGAGTAAAGCCTTTATTGAGGCCGAAATGGCCCTATTTGCCGAGCAAGCCAAAGAAGTGGACATCATTATTACCACGGCCATGATTCCCGGAAAACCATCACCCAAGCTAATTACCGCTGCAATGGTCGCTAGCATGACCCCAGGCAGTGTAATAGTAGATTTAGCCGCTGGTGGCGGTGGTAACTGTGACCTCACCGAACCCGGAAAAGTCGTCACCACAGACAATGGCGTGACGGTGATCGGCTACACAGATATGCCCGCTCGCCTGCCCAGCCAAGCCTCACAGTTGTACGGCACTAACTTAGTTAACTTACTAAAACTGCTTTGCCCTGAGAAAGATGGCGAACTCGTAGTCGACTTTGAAGACCCCATTATGCGGGGTGTTACGATAACTAAAGATGGCGCAGTCACATGGCCTGCCCCTCCTATCCAGGTTGCTGCGGCGGCACCTAAGAAAGCTGACGACAGCGCTCCTATTGAACCTGCTAAACAGGAGATATCGGTGCCTGTGAAGTATGGTTTAGGCGCAGCGGGCCTAGCTTTAGTAGGTTGGATTGCCCTCAATGCGCCGGCAGCCTTCTTAGGTCATTTTACAGTATTTGTATTGGCCTGCATTATTGGTTATTACGTGGTTTGGAACGTAAAGCATGCCTTGCACACCCCCCTTATGGCAATCACTAATGCGGTCTCTGGCATTATTGTTGTGGGGGCTTTGTTACAGGTGGGCGATGAGCTTAATCTCGTCTCGATTCTTGCGCTGATCTCTGTGCTCATCGCATCCATTAACATCGCTGGTGGCTTTTATGTCACCAAGCGTATGTTAAAAATGTTCCAGAAATAGGAGACGACCAATGCAAGCAGGTATGGTTATCACAGCTTACATTATCGCCGCTGTATTATTTATCATGGCCCTTGGCGGCCTATCCCAACAAGAGTCAGCTAAACGTGGTATTTGGTTTGGTATCGTGGGCATGGGCATTGCCTTAGTCGCGACTTTACTAAGCCCTAAGGTTATTAGCCTCACCACGGGGCTGAGCTACATTATCATTGCTATGTTAATTGGCGCAGCTATTGGCATTTATATGGCTAAGCGAGTGGCTATGACCGAAATGCCCGAATTGATAGCGATACTCCACAGTTTTGTGGGTTTAGCTGCAGTGTTTGTGGGTATTAATAGTTACTTAGATCATTCCCAAGAACTGACTCCGGTGATGCAAAATATTCACTTGGTTGAAGTATTCTTAGGAGTGTTTATTGGTGCAATCACTTTTACAGGCTCTATTGTAGCCTTTGGTAAATTACGTGGCATCATGTCATCCAAAGCCCTTAACTTGCCTCATCGACACAAACTAAATTTACTGGCTTTGCTGGCCAGTGCAGTCATGTTAGTACAATTTGTTAATCAAGGTGGCAACGACACCCACCTAATTATTATGGGTCTCATTGCCTTAGTGTTTGGCTGGCATTTGGTGGCCTCCATAGGTGGTGCTGACATGCCTGTTGTGGTGTCAATGCTCAATTCTTACTCCGGTTGGGCTGCAGCTGCCGCAGGTTTCTTGCTAGGCAACAACTTATTGATTGTTACCGGTGCCTTGGTAGGTTCTTCTGGCGCAATTCTCAGCTACATTATGTGCCGGGCCATGAATCGCTCCTTTATTTCCGTCATTACTGGTGGTTTTGGCAACGATCCTATTGTTAGCGATGAGGATGAGGAAGGTGAAGTGCAACCCACTACTGCCGAAGAAGTGGCCAGTATGTTGACCAATGCTAAGTCTGTGGTCATTACCCCAGGCTACGGCATGGCCGTGGCGCAAGCGCAATACCAAGTACAAGACATTACCCAAAAACTGCGGGCTCAAGGTGTAGAAGTACGCTTTGGTATTCACCCTGTAGCTGGACGTTTGCCAGGCCATATGAACGTATTGTTGGCAGAAGCTAAGGTACCTTACGACATCGTTTTGGAGATGGACGAAATCAATGACGACTTAGCTAATACTGATGTGGTACTGGTGATAGGCGCCAACGACACGGTTAACCCAGCGGCGAAAAAACCAGGCAGCCCCATTGCAGGAATGCCAGTACTCGAAGTATGGCACGCTAAAAACGTTGTGGTATTTAAGCGCGGTATGGCATCAGGCTATGCTGGAGTACAGAATCCTTTGTTCTTTATGGACAATACCAAAATGCTGTTTGGTGATGCAAAGAGCTCGTGTGACCAAATAGCGAGTAATATTTGATGGGCCATTAGGTTTTAAAGGCCTGTAGACCATTGATAGAATGGTTTATGAGCCTTTTTTGTGCCTTATGGAAAAGTTGTAATCATCAGCTGCTACTAAAACAACTATTTGATGGCAGAAGATCGCTGCACTGTTAGCAAAGCCACGCCAAACACAATTACTACACCGCCAATTAACATAGGTTGATTCACCGGCTCTCCTAAGAACAACCAGCCCCCCAAAATAGAAAACACAGGTAGCAAAAGCAAATAGGGCCCTGCTTGAGAGGCCGGGTAACGGCCCAGCACATGATACCAACAGGTATAACCAAGCGCTGTCATAACTACCCCTAAATAGGCCACTGCACCCCATACGGCAATTCCTGCATGGCTAATGTGATACCAGTGCTGATCTTCAACGAGAAGAGATGCCACAAATAATTGGGGTGCAGCAAATACCGAAACCCAAGCGATGGTGCCCATACCCGAAAGACGGTCAGGCTGACTCTCCGTTAAGCGACGCATTAAAGCCTGTCCTAAGGCCCACATAAAAGCCCCACTTATAGCTAAACTTATGCCTACCCACTTACCCAGTAAGTTAGGGGCGCCCGTAAGAATATAGATGCCCACAAATGCAACAGCTAAGCCCGCTAGCTGTCGGACGGTAAGACGATCACCAAGCCAAACAGCGCTAATGAGCAATAAAAATGGCGTTTCAATCTGCACAATCAAGGCTGTTGTGCTGGCGTCCAGTAGTTTCAAGCCATTATAAGACAAGCCATATTGCAAGGTAGAGCCCACCAGCGCAACCAGTGCTAAAGACTTACGCATGCCCCTTGGTACGGGCACAAACCACACCAACAATAAAGCCGTAACGGAAAACCGAAGAGCCATCAGTAAAATGGGTGGAAACTGATCAACCGCGGGTTTGGCTATCACTAAGCCCATACCCCAGACTAGGGGTACCATGAGGGCAATCAACGCATCAGTTGGTTTCATATACTGGGCCTTAGCTTTGTGGCTGCTCGCATAAAGCTATGTTTAATTTGCATTGCAGGGGCCTATGGTTCCTTCTGCAGGAATTGACTCTGGGTCAAGGGCATCTTTAATTCTTTTTATAATAATATCAACATATTTATTAATTTTACAACTGGCTGTTCACTAGCCTGGATAATCGGCCTTTAACCGCGCATACATACCAATGGTTCCTCTCTCACGCACGATAAAGGAGGTCCAAGTGACAGATTATTCACAACACCATCTTCACAAACAAGTTCATTAAAAAGCACTACTTTTTTAGACGTGAATACCAATAGTTTGCTAATTACACATATATTGCTATGATGTGCTCAGTCAATACGCTAATCCTTAGCTTGGCTAAACAAAAATAACAAACTCTTATGAGGCAGTATATGATTGATAATATCGTAGGTAGTATTAAAAAGTTAACTGAAGCGGGTATGGCACTGATTGCACTAGCCATTGTTTTAGAAGTGATTTTTGGTGCTAACGTGGCTTTTGTAGGTGTTGGCGTTGTTGAGAATGTTCTCAGCATTGTTGGTACTCTAGGCGGAGAAGGTTTGGTAGGTTTAGCCTCAATCGCAGTCATCTACGCTCTATTCAACCGAAAATAGAGAACGTTTAGCTAGATAAAAGCCCACATATATGTGGGCTTTTTTGATTCTACGGTGAATAAAGCACCTTACAAGCACCGTGTTACTGTAACCCTCCTCAAATATTGAATCCAATGCCACCCAAAGTGCAGCAACTGATCTAGATTTGAATCGGGTTCAGTCATATTCTCGAGGCTAGCCTAAGATGTATCTATGCTAAATAAATTATGCAATGTTAGCTGTTGAGGGGTGACCCAACATTAAAGCGAAGCTAATTGATAAAGAGGTCATAGATTGATTTACCCTAAGTTTAGCCAAAGCTCACTAGTGCTTCTTGCAGCAGCTATTGTTTCTGCCGCGCTTGGATCAATCCATGCGTTTTCTATACTTTTGGTTCCACTCGAAACACTGTTTCTCACCACACGTTCTGCTGTCTCACTCACCTATTCTCTTGCTTTAGTCTCGTTATCTATTACCGTGTTACTTGGCCATCGCATTTATGGCCGATCATCCCCCGCTGCTATCATTATGGCTTCGTGCACGTTAGCTGCTATCGGGACTTTTATCGCCGGGGTGGGGGCGTCTCTCTCGGCTGTGTGGCTGGGTTATGGGGTAATTTTCGGTGCAGCCAATGGGCTTGGCTATGGGTTTGGATTGCAACTTGCGGCTCAGGCCAATCCTGGGCGCGAAGGCTTGGCTATGGGCGTTGTGACAGCAGCGTATGCTTTTGGAGCAGTTGTATCCCCCACCCTATTTAGTGCCATATTAGAAACCCTTAGTTTTCGAGCTGTAATGGTTACACTGACAGGGGTGTTGCTAGCCTCAGGCATATTTAGTGGGGCGATACTCAAGTGCGTTGGGGCACAATTTCTCCAAGATAAGAATCGTTCTGTTACCATCTCCGCTTCACTTCGAAGTCAGCAGCTCTTGTGGCTCGGATATTTTGGAGGGGTGTTAGCTGGCCTCATGGTCATTGGTCATGCTGCTGGGGTTGCAGCCGCATTGCAGCCAGGCATTTCGCCCTGG
>Ga0209091_10000871_pt1 | contig 27869 bp, 27 predicted proteins | sample ArcticOcean_MG_C_6_FD_187438 | JGI IMG/M metagenome (GOLD analysis project Ga0209091, IMG submission 187438) | Marine microbial communities from western Arctic Ocean - ArcticOcean_MG_CB8_128 (SPAdes) (version 2) | ecosystem: Environmental > Aquatic > Marine > Oceanic | place: Arctic Ocean...
TTTGTGCATGTCTTCAACTCGTTCAGGCAAATCTAAATTTATGCTAGGCAGCGGATTGCTGTGATATCCAGTCTCAGTGATATCAATTATAGGTATGTATTTTTTTGAGTTAGGCTCTGCGGGGTTAACCGAATGGAACTCAGTCCAAACAAAATAACATCCTTCTTTTCTAAACTCATCATAGGGCATAGTCAATGCCCCGTTCTGCTCGGGATCATTTTCTGAACAACCCCAAAGACTTCTGAATACATACTGTTGATATATCTTTTGACCTCTGTATATATCTATAAATATTCCCTTCATATAATGTGAGTCCCCGATTCTCTTATTCATTGTTGCGACTTCCCGAAATAACTTTGATAATAATTATCGCATCGTTCATTCTTATCATCGGGCATCAAATCAACCCAATCACTAAGTACTAATTTATCTTTTCCTTTTGCAAGTACTCCACATTTAATTAGGCAACCATCAACATATAATCTATATTGCCTGTCGCCGTTATCCATAATTCTATGGGTTGTTTTAATCGCTGCGAACTCGTGAGAATTTGAAGCACTTGTACCAACTACCACGTTGTTCACTCCTGTATTTTTAACGCCGTATGATTTGCTTGATTTATAAATACATGCTGTTATATTGTTCCAGATTGGATAGCTTCTACTCATTAGTTAATCTCCAAGTTATTTGTTATACTTCTATTATACTATTATTATACTTCATCTGTCAATCATCAACCATAAAATATTGCAATCATGCAACATATTACAAGTCCAAGCCATGCTGAAAACAGCATAATATTTGCTGATTTGTTATACATTTTCTACCTCCGTAAGGGGAAATGATTCCAAGCTGAACTTTAATTTCAACTTGGAATCTTTGATTAGATTATCCTAAGTTAGAATAATTAACTCTTGGTTTTGATTTAGCCATTGGTCTCTTCTTAGTAAATGTTCTAGGATGTTTGTACTCAATGTCAAACTCAGACTCAAGAGTCTTAACAAGTTTTGCATGAACATCTTTCTTAAGTCTATTAACTAAAGTGTAATATTGTAGTAACTCATTCAAGTCTAAAATTAACTCCTTGTTTTTCTCAGCATCTACTGAGCTTTTCTCAGTTTCTAATTGAGCAACTATTCCAGATAGTTTGGTCTCCATCTTTTGCATTTCGAACCATGTAGAGTCGCATAAACTCTTAGCAAAATAGTAAGATGGTACATACTTTTGATTTTCATGTGAGCTTGGTGCTTCAATCCTTTCCAAATCAGAAACATGCTTGCTTATTATATTTTCTAGTTTTGTATTTTTCTCTGTCATTATATTATCCTGACTGCATTACAGCCTTTTGTTATTGTGTAGCCAATACCCTCTAAAGTCAGTGAAAGGTCAATGAGAGGCTCGGTTGGTATGGAAGGAAATTGACCTTTCGGAACTTATAGAGGTACGGTTATCACAAATAACTAAAAGTCTGAAATAAAAATGACAGGATAAGGACAGAGAAAAAACAAGAACTAGATACTTACCCTATATACCTTGCGACTGCAAGGATGACTCCACGATCTAAAGTCGTGTCGTCTTCTCAATATTATGTATATACAAGTCTATCCATAATATTCGAGATTGTCTTATTACATCCAATAGAATAAGATATGAAGTATGGATTTGATGCCTAAAAAGAAAGAGATTAACCCAAAAGCAAAGAAGCTAGTAGATATACTCGTATCTAAAGGATGCACTATAACAGAGGCATCTAAACTGGCTGGATACAAAGGGATAAGCTCGAGGGTAAGTGCCTCACGAATGTTACATAAGTCTGAGGTCCAGGAATACTACCGAAGCCAGATACAATATAAGGTTAACATGTCTACCTCTAAGGCATTGAATTCCCTAGTAAGATTGACTGATGGGGCAAAGTCTGAGTATGTACAGCTTGAAGCATCTAAGGACATTCTAGATAGGGGAGGATTCAAGGCACCGGATAAACATATGCACCTATTGTCAGGGGACTTCACTGTCAAGATAGACCTGTCATAGCTCCCCTCCGTTGACACGGAGCCACCGCATGCCCACCCCACAATAGAAGTACTCCGTACACTAATCAATAGCTCACATGTTCGCTATAAGCAAGCGGAGCGAAACAAGTTTCGTACATACTACCCTCCCCCTGAGTTCACGGTAGCACGACACATAGAGAGGGAGGGGGGTTAGAAAATCTCCTTATTCAAGGGAGATACGTCCCTCAATCTAGCCAGACCTCAAAAAGGCTCGATGCTCCAAACACTGAGTAGCGCAATTCAAAAAAATTTAACCTTGAAATAGCTCGTTGTTTAGTTATAGAATGAAGATATGAGAAACTATAGATCAAACACTAATCAATTAGCTAACCTAAAGAATAATCCTATTGTTAGACAAGCTATTCGTAAAAAGGAAATAAGTAATGTTAAGAATTTAAGTGGTAATACTAATAGGTCTCTTTTCACGGGAGTAGAGTATGTTATCCCTGTAGCGGGAGTTGTTGGATTAGGCGCTCATTTCCTTAAAGGAATAAGTGTTAAAGGTATTCAACAAGCTTATAAGTATGCTGGAAGTCCACTTAAGAATACTAGAGGTGCTAATACCGTAGGTGGTAGTATTAAGCAAACTTTAGCTATAAACCCAAAACTTGTTAATAACTCTCCTAGATTTGCTAGTCAGTTTAAAAAAGGACAGCCTGTTATGAATGAACAAGGCGTTAGAGTTGGTACAGGTGGTACAACTAGTTATGTAGGTTTAGGGAAAGACGGCAGAACAATACAAAATGCCGTAGAACAAGGACCCGCTAAATACTTTAGCAAAGTTAAAAACAATCCTAAGACAGGTATAATGTCAGGTAAAAGAAATTATGATTCTCCAAGAAGAAAAGGTGCAAGACGTGAAAAAGACCAATATGAGGTTGGATTAGAAAATAGTAGAGGACCATATTCTGATCTTGCTGAAGATTACAATGTATTAAGAAACCATTTTAATAAATCTTTACTTAGAAAAATGCAACCTAACCCATCAAAAAAATATACTCCAATTACTAAAAAGGAATTTAGAGCGGGCGTAATGATTAAAGCAAAAGATATGGGGTTACTAAAACCTAATCTTAATAATATACCTTCTTCAAAAAAAGAAAGCTTATTGTTTAATAACAAAGCTATAAAATCTCATATTGATGCTATGAACAAAGCGGCAAGAAAGAAACCTAAGAAACCTAAGTAATGGCAAGTAAGAAGAACGAAAGACGTAAGGCAGCCAAAGATAAGAACAAGAGGAAATACTAATGGCAAAAAGCTTAACTAGAATACAGAAACTAGAGAGAAGGGCTGCAAAGATACTGGCTCTATCTGAAGTACAAAAGCGCGAAGAGCGTAATGAGAAGGTCAAACAATACATAGAAGTTAAAATGCATCGTGGACACAGCAGAGAAGATGCCACCCGTATGGCAAAAGAACTGATTGATGGACAGTAATGAGCTTACTACCTAAAAGAACTGTTAAAGATCCATCAACCCCAGAAGAAAGGCGTATTACTAATCGTAATGTTGCCAATATTTATAAAGGATTAGAGTATGGCTCTTATGCATTAGGAGTTACTGGTGCAGCTAAAGTTGCTTTTACAGCTGGCAAATCATTATTCAACTACGGTAAAACTCATCTAGCAAAATCTATTGTTACTAAGCAACATCCAGCAGTTTTAAATCAATCTATAAAAAACTCAATGGGAGTGCCACCAAGAAAATATACTTTGTATAGTGGTAGCGTAAAAGGAGATCCGTTCCCCACATCTTTAAAGGGAGCTAAATATGATAAATGGTGGACTAATAAACAAGCTTATGCAATAAGACATACAATGCCTTATGGCGTAGTATCTAAAACAAAATTAAATAAACTACCAAAAGTTGAAGATGACCTAAAAGCATACAGTAAAGCATGGGTGGGGATGGCTAATAAAGGCGGAGGAGAATTACGGAAAGTAACACTCAACCAAAAAGAAATGTTAGCTGCATCCAAAGTAAATACCAATGTTGAGCTTGGAAAGCGTGGCTGGAAACCTACTATGTTTTCTAAGGGAGCTTCTGAAAGTGGTTTTTCCCAATCTTTTCATGGTCCGCTTCCAATAAGTTTATTAAACAAATCTGTTAAAATACCACTGAAACCATTAACTAATATGAAAATAAAACCAACGCATTATGATATGTCAGGTGGAGTGAGGAGAGTAAAAGATTACTAATGGCTCACTCATTAGAAAAACTTAATAAATATTCATTCGACGGTCTTAAGAAACTTAGAACAGCCGTTAAACTTAGATACATGAAAGACTATCCTAAAGACTTTGTAACCGATTATGAGGCTGATAAGGTACTTGAAACCCTAAACCCTGTTACACTGGAACAATTATACAAGATGGTAACTGATAAAAAGGTAGTTACAGAAGATGGCATCATTAAGTTATAAGCCAGATGGCGATACGATAAAACAATTCATGAAAGACGAATCATTCTTTAGAGGACTGCGAGGTCCTGTAGGTAGTGGTAAGTCTGTATCTTGTTGTATTGAAATACTACGTAGGGCGCTTGAGCAAAAGATTGGAGTGGATGGTAAGCGTAAGTCCAGATGGGCTGTCATTCGTAACACCAACCCACAACTTAAGACTACTACCATTAAGACTTGGCTGGATTGGTTCCCAGAAGAAGAATGGGGTAAGTTTCATTGGTCAGTACCCTACACTCATCACATTAAAAAAGGAGAGATTGACCTTGAGGTTATCTTTCTAGCCCTAGATAGACCCGAAGATGTAAAGAAATTACTCTCATTAGAGTTAACAGGAGCATGGATTAACGAGGCAAGGGAAATACCTAAGTCAATTATTGATGCTTGTACTATGAGGGTAGGTAGATATCCCTCTATGAGAGATGGCGGACCCAGTTGGTATGGTGTAATTGCTGATACCAATCCACCTGATACGGATCATTGGTGGTCAATATTGGCGGGTGAAGCTGTTATTCCTGATTACATTACCAAACAAGAAGCCAAGATGTTAATCAAACCAGACAACTGGAGATTCTGGAATCAGCCTCCAGCAATGACTGAGGTGTTTGATGATGATGGTCATTTGCATACTTACGATGAAAACAAAAATAAAGAGAACGGCAAAAACTTAACGCCCAATTATTATTCTAATATTATTAGAGGTAAGACTAAATCATGGATAGATGTTTATATATTAAACAAGCTAGGACAGATTGAAGACGGCAAACCTGTCTATGAAATGTTTAGAAGAGACGTTCATGTAGCTAAATCAGACGTAGCTATCATGAAAGATAGTCCTATATACGTAGGAATAGACTTTGGATTGACTCCAGCCTGTGTATTTGGACAGAGAGTTAGGGGTAGATGGCTTATCATTGATGAATTAGTAGCAGAAGATATGGGTATATTAAGGTTCTCAGACCTTATGAAACAAAAAATGGCAGAGTATCTACCTAGAAACTTTGTTATATTTGGTGACCCAGCTGGAGACCATAGAGCGCAGACTGATGAATCAACTCCCTTTCAGATACTAAGAGGTAGAGGAATCAGTGCAAGACCCGCACCTAGTAACGATGTTATGTTGAGATTAGAGAGTGTTAATGTTACTTTATCTAGAATGATAGATGGAGATTCAGGTTTATTAATAGACCCTAAGTGTATAAATATTATTAAAGGTTTTGATGGTGGATATCATTATAGAAGAATGCAAGTATCTGGAGAAAGATACGATGAGAAACCAAATAAAAATAGATTCTCCCACATACACGATGCACTACAGTATATGTTATTAGGTGCTGGAGAAGGAAGAGCATTGACAATTGGTGGGAAAACTAGCAAAGTTATAGTAGCAAAAAGAAATTTTAATGTATTTGACGTTAAGCCAAAGCATTACAACGAAAGGAGAAAATGATATGTGTGGAGGAGGAGGAGGACAACCAGCGCCACCGCCACCACCTGATCCTCGTATTGCGGAACAGGCGGCTGAGAAACGTGCAAGAGAAAGGCGAGTAGCTTTAAACGAAAAATCAAGAATTAAAGATGAAGCTTTTGAAACAGCAGTTCAAGATGCTTACGGAAGAAAAAACCGTAGGTCATTATTGTCTAGCTCAAGTAGAAAAGGCGGAGAGGGATTTCAAGTAGCAACTGATTTGATGTCTAAAACTACATTAGGAGCTTAGAATGATAGAAACGCTTGAACAGCCTCAAGTTAATGTTAACGATTCAGATGTTAAACAATTATTATCTAGATACGAACACGCTAAAACAATTAAACATCAATGGCATGACACTTTTGAAGAGTGCTATGAGTATGCGTTACCTCAGAAAGAAAGTTTTTTTAATGAAACTCAAGGAAGAAGACGCACTGATAGAATATTTGATGAGACCGCAGTAGTAGGTGTACAGGAATTTGCTTCAAGATTACAAGCTGGTATCGTACCAAACTATGCTAGATGGGCTGATTTTGTAGCGGGAACAGACATTCCACCTGACCAAGCTAAAGAAGTAAATGAGATGTTAGACATGGTGACAGACTATGTGTTTGAAATATTACACTCATCTAATTTCTCACAAGAAGTACACGAATCATTTTTAGATATGGCTTTAGGAACAGGAGTCTTACTGGTTGAAGAAGGAGATGCTGTTAACCCTATAAGATTTAGAGCAATACCTTTGCCTCAAGTTTGGATAACATCTGGACACGATGACAAAGTCGACCATGTTTTTAGAAGACGAGTAATTCGTATGAAAGAATTAGCAATTGCTTACCCAAATGCTGTTCTTAGCGACAAGATGATGACTGACATGAACAAGAATCCAGACAAAGAATGTGAAATAATAGAGGTTGTATACAGAAATTACTACAATACTAAGGAAGAAGAGTACAAATTTTGTGCTATTTCTAAGATGTATGAGCATAAACTGTACTCAGATACGTTCAAAGGTAGGGGTTCTAACCCATATTTGATCTATAGATGGAGTAAATGTGCGGGTGAAGTCTATGGTCGTGGACCATTAATGAATGCTTTGCCAGCAATTAAGGTAGCAAATCTTACAATTGAAATGATTTTAGAAAATGCACAGATGTCTATCTCTGGTATGTATCAGGTTGAAGACGATGGTGTTGTCAATGTAGATAACATTCAATTGATTCCGGGAACTATAATTCCTAAAGCTGCTGGCTCACAAGGATTAACTCCTATAGCTCCAGCTGGAAGTTTCCAAGTATCAGACTTAGTTTTAAATGACATGAGGGCTAATATTAAGAAAGCCTTATATAATGATATGCTAGGAAATCCTAATGCTTCAACTCCAATGTCAGCTACTGAGGTAGCAGAAAGACAAGCAGACTTGTCACGTCAAATAGGTTCAGCATTCGGTAGATTGCAATCAGAATTAGTTAATCCTTTGCTAGAAAGAATCGTTTATATTCTTAAGAAGCAAGGAAGCATTAGTCTTCCAAAGATAAATGGTAAAGAAGTAAGAATTGTATCTACTTCTCCTTTAGCACAAGCTCAACAACAGAGCGATGTAGCTACTATTGATAGATTTTTAGGCATGATACAAGGCAGAGTAGGTCCAGAACTTATGAATATCTTAATAAAACAAGATGAAGTAGCTAAGTATGTGGCTAAAAAACTAGGGATTCCAGAGAATTTAATACGTTCTAAGGAAGAAATGCAAGAAGCTGCACAACAAATGCAACAGATGATGCAACAACAACAGCAGCAACAACAACAACAACCTCAGGAGGAAGCACCTCCCGAGCAATAAGGAGTAAATATGTCAGAGAAAAAGCCCAATAAGCTTATAGGATTGGATAATATCCAACGAAGTCCTAAAGATGAGGAGAACTTAAATACTTTGTTTTACAAAATGTTCAGCACAGATGGTGGTTCTTTTATTCTTAAATACTTAAAATCATTGACTCTAGAAGCAGTAGCTGGTCCAGAGATAACGGATCAACATCTGAGACATCTAGAAGGTCAACGCTATTTAGTAGGACTTATTCAAAGAAGAGCAAATAAAGGCATAAGCCAAAACACAGTACAGGAGAATATTAAATGAGCGAAGAACAATTAGAAACTACAGAGCCTGTAGCACCTGAGACAACAAGTGACCTTTCACGTGGAACAGAAATCAATACAGAACCCCAGCCTACCGCACAAAGACCTGAGATTATTCCAGAAAAATTTTGGAATGCAGATTCAGGAGAAGTTAATCTAGAGGACATGGCTAAGTCATACGCTCATCTAGAAAAATTTGCGAGTGGTAAACAAGAAGAAGTTAGAGAAGCTGTGATTGCAGAATTGAAAACAGAAGCTGCTGAAGGACTACCTGAAGACTCTAAAGGTTATAATCTACCACCTTTAATGGAAGGATTAACCGAAGAAATGGTAGAAGAAAACCCATTAACAGGATGGTGGAGAGAAAAATGCCATGCAACAGGGCTAGACCAAGACCAATTTGAAGATGGAATTAACCAGTACATTCAATTTGCTCAACAACAACAACCAGATATTGAACAGGAAATGAAAAATCTAGGAGAAAACGCAAAGGAAAGAATACAAGCTGCTAACAATTGGGCTAGTACTATGCTTAATCCAGAGCAATTTGAAGTTTTACAACAAACTTTAGGGCTATCTGCTAGAGGAATTGAGGTTATGGAAACTCTTATGGAGTCAAGTAAACAAAACATTTCAAGAGCAAACACTGTAGCTATGCCAGAAAGAGAGTTAGATCTTTCTCAGGTAAGAGAAATGATGAACGACAAAAAATACTTTGACCCTAGATTTAGAGACAAAGACTATGTAAGAAAAGTAGACGAAGCCTTTGGGAGATTACAACTATCCGGCAAGTTATAAATGCTTTATGTAGAAAAAGGAATACCAGCTCATGCTTTTGAGTTAGCTTTTAAATTAAAAGAATCTGATAAGTATGAACTGGCTATTATGGGACACGACCCCTTAACTGCTTTAACTAATGTTTTTAGGTACAGTAGAAAGGGAATAAGAACTTATACTATCTTTGAAGAAGATAAAGTCTTAGCAATGTTTGGTGTAGTTTCTGAGGAAAAGAATCAAAAGAGAGGAGCTGTTTGGTTTTTGTCTACAGACTTTACTAAGAAACAATGGTCTTATTTCTTAAAAAGAAACAAAAAGTGGACAGAATTTTTTCTTTCTGACTATGAGTATGTGGCTAATCTTGTACCTAAAGACAACAAAAACACTATTAAGTGGTTAAAATGGCAAGGTTTTTCTTTTAATACTAAATCTATTCTTGTAAAAGGTGTTAAGTTATTGTATTTTTATAAGAAGATACATAAGGTATCTAATGGGATACAGCCCGTTTTAGATGATATCGGTCCACTGTGGACAACCGATGGTAAGTTAAAAAGGACAACTGTAATATAACGTAACTTTTAAAGGAGAATTGCTAATGGCAACTCAAATTTCAACGGCGTTTATTAAGCAGTTTGAAGCCGAAGTGCATATGGCTTACCAGCGCATGGGATCAAAACTGAAGAATACTGTACGCCAATCAAACAACGTGGTGGGTAATCAAGCTCGCTTTCAAAAAGTAGGGAAAGGTACTGCGTCTACTAAATCTAGACACGGACAAGTTTCTACAATGGAAGTGGCTCACACTACTGTTGACGCAACACTTAGTGACTTCTATGCAGCCGACTATGTCGACACATTAGATGAACTAAAAACAAACATTGACGAAAGACAAGTACTTGCAACATCTGCTGCTAGTGCTTTAGGAAGAAAAATTGACGACCTTATCCTCACAGTATTAGATGCTAACGGCAACAGTAACAATATTGCTCACGGAAGTGCGGCATTTACTTTAGCTAAAGCAACTTCTATCTGGGAAGACATGGGTTCTGCTGATGTTCCAGACGACGGGCAAAGATACTTAGTAGTATCTCCAGCTGGTTGGGCTGATTTATTAGCTTTGGATCAATTTTCAAGAGCAGAATATGTGGGCGAAGCTGACCTACCATATGCTGGCGGTATGACTGCTAAGCGTTGGTTAGGGTTTACAGTCTTTGTACACTCGGGACTGTCTATAACAAGTACAACTCGTGAATGTCACGCTTACCATGCTTCGGCAATAGGTTTGGCAACGGGTTCTGATATTAGAACAGAAATGAACTACGTGCCTGAAAAGGTAAGTAACTTAGTAACCTCTTACTTCTCAGCTGGAGCCGTTGAAATAGACGAATCTGGTATGATTAAAGTACAGATTACTGAATAAGGAGAATATTATATGGCATATGCAGCAGCAAACCTTAAAAAAATAGCTGGTGGAGGCGATCATAATCTCTTTTTATACAAGAGTACTGATGCTTTATCAGTAATTATTGCATCTGGTTACTTCAGCACAAGCACAGCAGACCTTAAAAAGTTTGATGTGATTATAGCTATTGGTACATCAGGCGGTACTGCGACAGTGGATGTGATTTATGTCTCATCTGCAACAGCAGCGGCAACTGTAACAACGGTAAACGGAACATAACATTCCAGATGTGGGAGATTCTCCAAGTGTCTCCCGCATCACTTAAAAAATTATGAGTGAAAGTAAATACACATTATGTAGCAAAGGCATGGTTTTAGTAGGAGCTAACACTATTACTTCGTTCACAGAAAGCACTACTGAATCAAAAGTGGCGAGTCAGCTGTATGAAACTACACTAGAAACTATGCTAACTAGACTTAGATGGAGATTTGCATCTAAACAATCACAACTATCAAGACATGCAGATGCACCAGAAGCAAGATACTCTGCTAAATACGCAGTACCATCAGGAACTTTAATCATTCATACTTTAACAGTAGGTGATAACGTAATAGAATATGATAGATATGAAGACTTCTTGTATTGTGATGCCTCTACTTCTGACGTAGTAGTAGCTGATTATACTTATCAACCCTCAGAAGCTAATTTTCCAGCATACTTTAAACAAGCATTAATTTTTGAACTCGCATCATTATTTGCTGGAGCAATAGCTAGAAACGATAGCTTGTCTCAGTTATATCAACAAAGAGCAATGCAACAACTTGCAATAGCAAAAGCCCAAGACTCTCAAGCTCAGACATCAAGAAGATTAGATGTTAGTAGATTTAGAAATAGGAGGAACTCAGGGGCTATGGGGACAATCAAAGCCACTGTATCATCGTAAATGGGAATCCATAGAATACATCAATCCAATTTTAATAAAGGCGAGCTTGACCCTAATCTAATTTCAAGAACAGACATGACTTCATATGGTTCAGGTTTAAAAAAATCTAGAAATACTATACACACTAATCAAGGACCAGTAGAAAGAAGAGGTGGAACTTACTATAGAGGAGACTTAGGAGCTAGTACTAGACTAGAATCTTTTATATTTAGCGAAGATCAAGAATATATTTTTGCATTTCAAAACACAGTATTAAAAATATACTCTACAGCGGGAGCGTTATTACAAACAATTACTTCTTGCTCTTGGTTATTAGCTGATTTATTTGAGTTAAATTGGACACAGCAAGGCGATACAATGATTATTGTACATAAAGACCATGCTCCAACAATGATTACTAGAACAGGTGCATCATCATTTGTTAAAGCTGATTTTACTTTTGACTCAAGCATTAATGGAGAAATGCTATATCAACCTTATTTTAAGTTTGCTAGTGATACTATTACTCTAGATATTAATTCAGTAACAAAAGACGCTACAGGTGTTACATGTACAGCTTCTTCGGCTTATTTTACTGATGCCTATGTTGGTACAAGAATTAGATACATGGATGCAGAATTGCTTATTACGGGCTTTACAAGTACTACTGTGGTTACAGCTACATTAAAGTCTGTACCAATATTAGAATTAGATGAAGATCCGTTTGCAACTTCAGCTGGAAGTGCTGTTGTTGTAGTAACTCATGTAGCACATGGTTTTAGCACAGGAGCTTCTGTAACGATTGCTGGAGCAGAATCTATCAATGATGTTGATGGAGCGGGTATTGCTTATAGTAATCTTAATGGAGCTAGAACAATTACAACAGTAGATGATAATCATTATTCATTTACAACAGGTAGTAGTGATGCAGCAACAGAATCAATAGATGGTGGCGGTGTTAGAGTAACTGTATCTGGACACCCTCCTACTAGAAACTGGGACGAACAAGTGTTTTCTGCTGTAAACGGATATCCAAGAGCAGTAACTTTTCATGAAAATCGTTTATTTTTTGGAGGAGTAACTTCTTTACCAGACGGAATACAATCTAGTAAGGTAGGTCAATTTTTTAACTTTGATGTTGGAACCGCAGCTGATACAGATTCGGTACAAATACAAATAGCTTCTAACGAAATCAATGAGATTAGACATTTAATTTCTGGAAAAGTTCTAGAAATATTAACCAATACATCTGAGTTTTATCTAAAACCTCAAGTCTCTAAACCAATAACACCTATAGATGTACAGATTATTAGACAAACTACTATAGGCGCACAAGAAAAAGCAATGCCTAGAATATTTGATGGAGCAACTATATATGTTCAGACTAATGGAAAAACAGTTAGAGAGTATTTATACAGCTCATCTTTTGAGGAATTTACCTCTTTAGCTATAAGTTTAGAATCAAATCATTTAATAGGAACTCCTACAGATACTGCTTATATTAATGCTATTCCAGATAGAACAGAACAATTCTACTTTGTAGTTAATACTGACGGAACAATGGCTGTTTATTCAGCACAAAGAGAACAAAAAATATTTGGATGGAATCTCTGGTCAACTGACGGAACTATTGAATCAGTGGCTTGTACTACAAATTTTATATATGTATCAATAAAAAGAGTTATAAATAGTGCAACTGTTTATTATTTGGAGCAGTTTGCTGCTACTTCTTTTGATATACCAACAGATATGACAGTGACCAAAACATTGTCTGGGAGCTACCAGCCTCATGGTTCACCCCTAACCAACGGCACAACGAGTAGCTCCACCAATGTTATTGTCAATGGAATGACATCAGCTCCACAAGTAGGAGAAAAGTTTACTTTTGCTGGAAATGCTACTGTCTATACAGTTAACGCAGCTTCAGCTACCTCTAATTCAAATGAATATTCTATCACAGTTAACGCTGCAAAGAGTACAGCCAATGATGTTGCTCTTACTTTTACTTCTTCTAGAACATGGTCTGGATTAAATTCAGCTCCTGACATGAGATTAAAAACAGTTTACGGAACATCGGGTTCTGTAGAAGGGGGAAGCATTAATTATTATGGAGATGGTGTAGTAAATAGTAGTGGTGTTGTTGTTCTTGATAGTGCAACATCAGCTGTAGATATAGGTTTAAACTATGTTTTAGAAATAAATACTATGCCTGTAGACGGAGCTATAGCTAGATCTTTAGGAGCATCTCCTTTGACAAATGCACCAAGAAAAATATCTAAAGCTATACTGGAACTATCAAGTAGTTATAATATAAGGGTAAATGATACAGATGTTTTAATAGGTACTGTTTCAAACTTAGATACATCAGCAGCTTTAAATAGTTTTACAGGAAAAAAAGATGTGTTTTTTTTGGGATATGATAATGAGCCTTATTTAACTATAACTCAATCAGCTCCTCTACCTCTTAGAATATTAGGAATAACATCGGAGATTTATTATTAATGTGTGATCCAGTAACTTTAGCAGTAGTAGCGGGGACAGGTGCAACATACGGCACGGCTGCTGTCGTAGGTGGTGCTGTAACAACTGGGATGATAGGTATAGGTTTAACTGTTGGTATGGGTGTAATGCAATATGCCTCAGCAAGACAAGCAAATAAAGCACAAAACAAAGCTTATGATGCAACTGATACTAGATTAAAAACAGAAATGGAACAGAAGAATTTAAAAATGATATTAGATTCTAATCAAATTAACAAAGAATACCAGAAAGAAAGAGTAAAAATGTTGTCTACTTTTGCTGCAAGAGGCATCACATTAGGCGGTCAATCTATTAACGCAGCTTTTAAAACAATGGATGATGACGAAAGGGATGATTTAGCTTTAGCTGGTTTATCTAATTTAGAGTCTCAAACAGTTACTGCTGCAAATATTTCTGATAACGAAGCTGCAAAAGATGCTTCTAATCAAGCTTATAAAACAGATAGAGCGTTAAGTTTGTTTCAAACAGGAAGACAATTAACAAGTTCTTTTAGTGAAATATCAGGTGCTAAACCAATTGATAAGTCAAAAGGAAGTAGTGTTACAAGCACCTATAATTCATACAAAGGACCAACAACAGGTTATAAAATAAATTAATGGCTAAGTTAGTAGATTACAGACCACAGATAGGAATAAATAGAGGTAGAGGTTTATACCAAGCTGCCGCTATAAAAACAAATACAGCCAATAAGTTTTCACAAGCTCAAGAATATTTTGCCGATGAAACTTTAAAAGCTTTAAAAGAAGAAGGTGAAAAAAGAGGTACTGAAGAAGGAATAGCTTTTCAATTTGCAGATAAAGAAGTCATGGTTACAGATGAAAATGGGGAAAAAGAATTTATAAACATTCCTCTTCAACCTGAAATACCTGATTATTTAGGCGCTACTGCAAGAAAAAGTTTTGAAGCCACTACAAACAAAAGACTTCTTTTAAAGAACCAAAGTCTTGTTGAAAGTATTATTGGCAAAGAATACCTTGAGGCAAAAGAAAAAGACCTTTCTCCTTCGGTTGTAGAAAATACCATAAACTCTTTAAAGGAAACCTATGTAGAAACTTTAGGTCCAAAATTTGGCGAGTTAATGAAAGATCATTGGGACAGCACAGTAAAACAAAAAGGGCTGGGTTATCTGGGTACTTATGGAGAGAGAAGAAAAAAAGAATCTAAAGCTGTTTTAGACAATGAGACAATAAATATTTCAAATGACATTAAAGATGCGGCAACAAAAGGTTTAGACTATTCTAGTGATTTTATAAGAGAACACGCAGATGAACTTTATAGCAATGGTGTAATGACAAAAGTTGAAGCAGATTTATTTTATAATAAAACAAATGGAAACAAAAATGCTTTGCTTGGTATTACAAAAACACTTTCTAAATTTATTGGAGTAACCAATGATGAGATAAATGGCAAAGATTTAACAACTAGTAATGAGTTAAACGTTAATAGAAAAAGAGTTCTTAGTATGGTAAACATGGACGGAATCCGTCCAAAGTCAGTTATATTGTCTTCTGGTGGAGAAAAGTTTGTTTTAACTCAAAAAATGGTAGATGAGTTTTCAGACAATGATTTAAGTAATTTTGAAACAACTAATGATTTTCTTAAAAAGACTGTTGAAATTACAAGTGAATTATCTAAAGCTTTTCAACTTGAAGTAAGTGCAAACAAACAATTTGAAAGGAATATTTCTAATCATAATAACGGTGTAGGGCTAGAATATACTATTAAAAAGAAAGATTTTCAAGACTGGATGGACAGTGAAAAAGGAAGAAGTAAAATTACACACCAGCTTAATTTAAGCTTAAACAAAGGTGAGATGCCTTACACTTCAGATACTGTCTATAGCAATATAGATGCTATTAAAAAGATTGTTAGAAGACATGGAGTTATACCAGCTTCACTAGTAGAAACATATCAAAACAAAATAAGAAGTTTAGATCCAAAAAATTTTACTGAAGAGGATTATGAGCTTTTAAATATTCTTCATAGCTCAGGTTCTTCTCAGGGTAATTTTGATTATCAGGTTGATTGGGGGTTTAGTGCTAAAGTTAAAAAATTAATGGACGAAATTAATCTTACAAGATTGGGCGACCCAGATGCAAGTCTTACTGAAGTACTTTCAAATGTTCAAGTTAACAGAGACACAAACGTAAGAGAGAAATCAAGAGATGTTTATGAAAGTTTTTATGACACATCTAGTTGGAAAGATGCTGGGGCTTTTTCTGAATCAGTCCACCAGAGACTAATGACTGAACTTGCAAACGATCCTAAGTTTGGAGACAAATTAACATTGGGAACTTATTTTATCTCTAGTTTAAAATCAAAAGTTTTTAATGAAATAGAAACTTCATCAATACAAACTCTTAACGAAACACAGATAAATTATCATATTAAAAATGTTCTTGCTTCAAGTGGTATAAAATATAAATTTGGGAGAAGTAACGCTGTAGTAGGAATTTCTCAAACGATAAGAAAAGATGAGGACTATACAACAGAGTCGTTTGTAGCTTTACCATCCGAACAAATCTATAGCATGGAAGGTGAGTCTACAAAAAACGCTCAAACAAATATACAGAATATGCTTATTGATAGACCTATGAATGAAGCTAGCAGAAAACTTTTTAATAAAACTAGTGAAAGAGTATTTTCAGATAAGTTAGGATTAATCCCAACAGATTACAATGTGTTACGAGATCATAATTTTGCTCGTAATTTAGACAAAGCTTTTAAAAACGAAGAATTTGATAGACCCGTATACTATGTAGCTGGATGGAATGAAAATAAAAGTCGTTGGGAAATGCTGGTAGACGAAGACGGTAATTTTTACATCACAGAACAAGATACTTTTAGAAAAAAATTAGAGGAGTAATCATGGCTGAAAAGAAAATTTCTCCAACAACAGGTCAACCAAGATTCGATGACGTTGGTTATCTAGAGTCAGTTTTTGGAGGCAATGTAGATTACTCTAAAGCCCTTATTGACCAAGCAAGAAAAGAAGGAAGAACTATCCAAGAAGCTAAAGAGTTAGGTTATCCTACTCCTGAGTATATAGTTCAAACCGAAGAAGAAATGACTACTATTCTCCAACAAAGATATGATAGTGCTGTTTCAAACTTACCTCCAAGAAAAGAAAATTTATACCCACAAGATGAAAGCAAGGTAGAGTTTGGTGAAGCTTATGAAGCAAATTGGATGCTTGGTTATGGAGGTCAATCTATACAACATGTAGGTTTAATGAGTGAAATAGGGTTTGTAAATAAAAAAGCTCAGTACGATGACAAAGGAAATCTTTACGATGTTTTTTCAGACCCAGCTTTTTCTTCAATTATATCAAAAGGTTATGGTCCTAAGTTTATAGAAGAGAGAGTTGTGAATAGAGAGTACGCTTTTTACTTAGCAGAACAAATGTACAGAAATGCAAACTACTATGACAAAGCTGCAAGAGGAGGAATAGCTCCAATGTTGTTAGCGGGGTTAACAGACTTAGTAAACTTTGCTGGATTTGGATTAGTTAAAGGTCCGGGAATGTATATAATGTCTTTTTTAGATAAAGGTTTTAAAGGAGGAATTGTTAAAAACATGCCTTGGCATGTTCCTATTGTTGGAGCAACTGCTGGGAAAACTTTTGAAAAATTTATTACTTCTGGGGCTTCAGTTGCAGTAACAACGGCAGCGTTAGAACCTCTCCGATGGAAGCTAGATCCTTTTGGTACTCCATTACAAAGCCCAGCAATTATAGTTGGCTCTTTTATATTGGGAGGAGCAGTTCATGCAGTTGCTATTCCTTCAATACAAAATTTTTCAAAAGTTGCATTTGGTCGTAAATACAGAGAAAAACATTTTGACCCACACGGAGGAGAAGAACAATTAAAACAAAAATATATCAATGACCAGATTAATAAACATCTTGATGGTGAAGACTGGGATTCATTTCAATATAGAATTGGAGATGATTATGTGGGAATTGCAACAACAGAATATAAACCAACAAATACTTTTATCCATAAAGATGGAGGCATACTTATAACTAAGCCTGCCCCAGATAAAATGATTCAACAAAATCCTGATTGGGAATATATGCCTATAGAAATAGTAGAGGTTAAATCAAAAGGAACACAGCCAGCTATTGAAATAATTTACGATAAAGTTACTGTAGATGTTTTTTATAATAAAGGTTGGTGGAAAGATATGGTTCCTGAGTCAATGCATAAAATGATAAATAGTGCAGATGATTTAGGTAAATGGTTTTTAAAAAAAGAATATTATAGGTCAATTAAGTTTCCTAAAAAAACAAATGAAACGGCTTTGCAACATAAAGAAAGAATAGATGACTTAGCATCTAGAGATTTAATGGCAAGACAAATAGATGACCGCACAACTGATTATGGAAGGATTCCTTTGCTTAGTAATATTGTCAAAGCATTGAATGCTTATGGTGATTTAGAGATAGGTACTAGAGCATTTAATAACAATATAATTGTTCAAAATAAAATTGGCAGTTCTTTTTCTAGGCTTTCTCATGACAATGCTCTTGCTAGCCATACTCAGATTTCTGGAGAAATACAATCTGCTCATATGATGACTCGTACAGTTTTCCAACCACTTGCAAATAGATTTACAGAAGACATTATGAATGATTATAATCAATATTATCTTGGATTATATAACCAAGACTTTACATATAGATTTCCGGGTGCACGTTTTAATACACAAAAACAATTGAATGAACTTGACCAAACGGTTGTAAGAACTAAAGATGCTGTTGCACAAGCTATACGTACTAGTAAAAAATATTTAATTGATGATAAAGCTAATTTAGTACCTGAAGTTCCAAGAGACCAAAAATTACGTAAAAAAGAATTTGAAGAAAGAATCGCAAAACTTTCTATGACGGAAGAACACTTTAGCCAGATAACAGATCAAGGAGTAATTAACGCTGTCAATAGAACAAGAAAATACTGGGAGCCATATAAAGCAGACATAGATAGATTAAAAATGTTAGAAACTCCTGAGACAAGATTTGATATACAAGAAAAGTTTAATAAATCAATAGAATATAAAATTAAAATAATTGATGACCACAATAAAGGTATTAAAAAATTAAGTAAAGCTGGAGAAGATTTTATAAAAACAGCTAGAAATCAACAAATTTCTGAAAGAAACTCTATGGGTTTAAAAGAGCCTATTAATGTTAAAGAGGAAAATAGGTTAATAGCAGAAAATCCTAAACCAAAATATGAGCTAGACAAAGAATGGTATCCAAGACAATATTTAGTAGACAACATTATTAACCATAATCTTACTTATGAAACCAGAGTATTATATCCATATTTTATGGCTGAAAGATTAGGTATAGATGCTATGAATCAAAATGGCACTCAAATGAAATGGTTTGAGCTTACACCTTTAATAACACAAAAACTAAATTCTCTACCAAACAAAGACGCTATTATTGCAAAAGTATTAAAAAACGTAAGAGCAACAAGTACTAGAATTATAGATGTAAATTCAATTCACTCTGACATAGAAGGAGGATTTATTGGCTATCAAAAAGAGTTTATGGATAAATCTAATAAAAATAAAATAAGTTCTTTAATTGGTAGACGGATAAGAATAGCAAGTAATAATATGGTAGACATATCTATTATAGGTAAAGAAGGAAAAACAGTAGATTTTATAAGCACAGCGTTAACTTCCAATATAACCCAATATCAAAAATCTGTTGGAGTAGCTATAAGCATGGTTAATTATTTTGGAGATAAAAATGGAAGATTGGAACTGCATAGAATGCAAGATTTAATTATATCTGAAATGATAAAGGCTCCTAAAATTACATCTAAAATGGTAAACGAAGCTAACAAAGTTTTATCTGCATGGGAAAATGCTGTTAATAAACAATATCAAACTCACCAACCTTTAGACCCTAGAGCGGTTTCTACTAAACTTGCTAACATAGGGAAAGGTATTCTTACGCCAGCAAAACTGTCTATGGTGGTAGGAACTTCTCTTGTAGATTATGCTCAGCATGGTTTAGTTTCAGGATTTGCTCAACATTTTAAATCTATTAACGCTGGGAAACAACTTAAACTACTTTTATCGCCAGAAGAAAAAATTATTATGAAAAAAGATAGTCAGTATTTAATAGGTATTCTTGAAGATTTTGCTAATCTTGGTCAGTTCAATAGATATGTTGTAAATGATCCAATACCAATTGGGATTAAAACTAGACTAGAAGAGCCAAGCGGTAATCTTATTAAAGATGCGGGAAGGTCTTTGCTTGGCAAAGGAGAGTCTCTTCTTGCTAAGACGGAAAAAGGTTTGGAGTCGTTTAATACTTTTTTCTTTCAATCAGTATTTTTATCACAGTTCACTAGGATGCACAAAGAAATAGCCAGAAAACATCACACTCATACTATTTTAGACTACCTTGTTAAAGTAGGTAAAAATAAATTTACCGGAAGAGACGACCCTAAATACATAAATAGATTTTTAAGAGAATTTGGTTTTAGTAAAGGAGATATTGAAGTGGCAATGAGATTGTATGATGCTGGTCTTTTTGGTCAAAGAATTGTTAAGGAAAAATCTTTTACTTTATCTTTAAGTAAATCATATAACAAAGATACATTTGCATATCATCCTAAATTACATAAATGGGGTTTAAGTAATATTCCCGGAGCTGATTCTTTTGCTTTAAAAATAAGAATGGCAATTGCTAATGCGGTAGATAAAACTATTTTAACACCAAACGCTAATGTTGATTACAATTTTACTGGAGGAGCTGTTAACCTTTATAGTAAAAAAGGAATGGAAATTGCAACTAGCCCTTTCTTTAAGCCCGGATTAACAACTGTGGCAACAGGTCTTGGATTTGTTGCGGGAGGTCCTGTTGGAGCAATAGCCGCTGGAGCAATAGCTGCATCAACAAAAGTTAAAAAACAAAATCACCATGTTTCTGTAGCAAATGTTTTTAACAAAATATACTGGATGTTTTTGAGTTGGACTAAAACAGCTACAAGAACTAGATTAAGCAATGCTGTTGCTGGACACGAAGGCTCATATGTAGCGGGGAGTTTTGCAATAGCTTTATTAGGTTTATTAGGGTTGTGGATAAAAAATCCTGACGTAGTAGAAAAAATGTTTGAAGAGGGGGATTACGCAGAAATATCAATACAGTCTTATTTATCTGGAGGAGGAGGGGCTGGTGTTGCGGATATTGCTGCAGCAATGGATGTTGCAACAGATTACAATTATGGACTAAGAAGTACATTTGGAATGCCTAATCCTTACGATGGAGGTTTTAATGATGGTCTGAATTATTCTAGAAACTTTGGAGCTTTAACCTCAACTTTAATTGAAGGGTGGAATGTTTATCAAAATGGAACAGACGATCAACAAGCAGACTGGATAGCTAAAAGTATAATTCCTTATAATAATTTAAGGACTCCGGGAGTTCCCCCTTGGTTTCCATCACAAGCAATAGGAAAAAATGTTTATCAACCAGCAGACAAAGGCGGTAGTGCTGTTGGTGAATTTGTAAGAGATAAAATACTTATGCCAATTGTAGATTAACTATGAGTATAGTAGAGTTTAAGATATGACAATAGCTAGTAATAAAAATACACCAAGAGTTGCTTATACTGCTTCAGCAAATCAGTTAACTTTCACTATACCCTTTGAATTTTTTGCAGTCACTGACATAAAGGTATATAACGGAACAACTCTTCTTACTTATGATGCTAATGCTGATGCTGTTACAGAATACAGTCTTACAGGTACAGCTTCAGATAGTGATGAGTCTTATGAATTTGGTGCTGGTGGCACAGTAACTATAGGAGCTACTGGTATTCTTAATGGGTCAATTATTACAATCATAAGAGATATTGTAATAGAAAGAGCCTCAGACTTTCCGTCATCTGGTTCGTTTGACATGAAATCTCTTAATACAGATTTAGATAAAGTCTATGCAAAACTTGCAGACTTAGACCAACACATAGATAGATCCGTCAAATTATTAGACACAGATTCAATTGCAGCAAACATGGCGTTACCAGCTAAAGCTACTAGAGCAAGCAAGGTAATGGCTTTTGCTAGTGATGGCACAATAGATGTAAGTAATAGCACAGCAAGTGTTGCAACGATTGCAGCGATTGCGTCAGATGTAACAGCAGTATCTAACATAGCTAGTGATGTAGCAGCGGTTCAAGACATTGCTGCGAATGTAACTTCAGTAGCGGGTATTGCAAGTAACGTAACAAGCGTTGCGGGTATTGCATCTAACGTTACAACAGTGGCTGGGATTGCATCAAACGTTACTTCGGTAGCTGGAATTGCATCTAATGTAACTACTGTAGCTGGCAATATAACTGGATTAAATAGTTTTGCAGATAGATATAGAGTGACTAGTGGAGATCCAGATTCATCTTTAAATGCTGGTGATTTAAACTTCAATACCTCATCTAATACCTTTAAGTATTACTCAGGTTCAGCATGGGCTTCAGTTGCAGCAACAGATTCAAATATAAAAGTTTCCTCAAACGACAGCAGTGCTGGTGGTTTGTTAGCTAAGCTAACGGCTACAGGAAGTACTGGTGTTACTCTCACCGAGACTAATGATGGTAGCAATGAGACACTAAACATTACTCTTGCTGGCATTCCTATTGCCAAATTGGCAGCTTCCGCTATTACCATTAATGGAAGTGCAGTTAGTCTGGGTGGAAGTGTGACAGTTGGTGAGACTAAACCTACAATATCAGGCATAAGCCCATCAATAGCACTAGCCTCAACAGCAACAACAATTGTGATCACAGGTTCAAACTTTGTAGTTACACCTAATGTAGAAATTATAAATACAAGTGGAGCTATTAGCTACCCATTAACAGTAGTAAGAAACAGCGCTACTCAATTAACGATTACAGTAAACCTATCAACTAAAGCATCTTACTTTTTAAGAATTGAAAATCCTGATGGACTAGCAGTGAGGTCAAGCTCGGCATTATTGGTAGTATCAAATGCTCCTACATTTAGTACAAATTCAGGTTCTCTGGGCGAAGCAGATAAAGCATCTGCAATGAGCTTTGATGTAGATGGTAGCAGTGATTCAACAGTAGCATTCTCTAAAACAGCTGGAGCTTTTCCATCCGGACTTAGTTTAAACACCTCAACAGGTGTAATATCTGGAACTGAGAATGGCTCACAAACTTCAACAACAGTGTATAACTTTACCTTAAGATTAACTGACAACGAGTCTCAGACCGTTGACAGGGCATTCTCTATCAGTGTTTCAGTAGGTATGGAAAACTCAGGACAATTTAACTAATGGCTAATTCAGTTTTAACTAAAGTATTTTCAAGCAATGGTAATAGAAGAACTATGGCTATTTCTTTTTGGCTAAAAAGAGCAAGTGTAGGAACTCAAACAACTATAATGGGTACTGGAAGTACAGGTAGTATAAATTCATTTATAAGATTTGAACCAAATGGGGCATTAAAAATATTTGATTACAATGGTCAAGCTGGGCAATGGATAGTACAAACGAGTCGATTACTTCTTGATTGTTCTTCTTGGTATCATCTTCACTTTATACTTGATTCAACACAATCGACAGCTGCTGACAGAGTACAAATATGGATTAATGGGGAAAGAATAACAGGTCTATCTAGTCCAACTTATCCTAACCAAAACACAGATTTTAACTGGAACAGTGCAGCTCAATCTTGGGGAATAGGTTGTCAAAGATATGGGGGTAGTAACTCACAATTTTTCGATGGACAACTAGCTCACATAAATTTTGTAGATGGGACTGCATCAGCTTGTACAGTGTTTGGAGAAACAGATTCTACTACTGGTGAATGGAAACCAATACTTAGCCCATCAGTTACTTATGGTGATGAAGGGTTTTTCTTAAAATTTGAAAACGCTGGAGCTTTAGGCACAGATTCATCAGGTAACTCTAATACTTTTACAGTCAGTGGAAATTTAAAACAATCTATATCAACTCCTAGTAATTTATTTAACACATTAAATGCAAACGAGGGTTACATAACTAACATTATAACTGCAATTAAATATGCTGGAACAGGGTGGGAAGATGCTAATACAGGAGCAGATGGTATAAAAGGAATAACTGGAACATTAGGTATGGCTAGTGGTAAATGGTATTACGAAATGAAATACACCTCACCAGCTATGTATAGTAATTTTGGTATAGGCAAAGCAAACACTTTAGCTTCATCTAAATTGATTCTAGATACTCAACGCGCTCCATGGTATCAGGGTAACGAAGGAGATGGATTTGGATTTAGAGTTGGCAGTACAACACCAGTAATTTTTAGAGGAGATAATATAGAAATTACTTGGCTTACCAATTCAAGTGATGCTAACTCAGCTATATCACCAGCGACCAATGGTCAGATATGTATGTGTGCCTTTGATTTAGATGCTGGTAAAATTTGGTGGGGAATTAATGGTACATGGAATACTGTTCCAGGCTCAACCACGACCACATCATCAGCTCAAATAGCTTCAGGTGCTAATGCTCATAAAACATGGACACCAACTGGTGCTTTTTATAGAACAGGTCACTCAGAATATAATAGATTTGGAAACGCAGCAGCACAAAAACTCAACTTTGGGGAAGGAAGATTTGGGGTAGATGCAGTAGCTAGTGGAAATGCAGACTCTGCTGGAGAGGGAGTCTTTGAATATGCTCCACCAACAAATTTCTTAGCAATATGTACTAAGAATATTAAGAACACAGGATAACGATATGGCATATACAACCATTGACAAACCATCAGCACATTGCTCACAAAAAACCTATGCTGGTAGTAATAGCACAACAACAATTAGTGGAATGGGTTTTAAACCTGATTTAATTATTACTAAGAATAGACCTGATTCTTCTAACTGGAATACAGTGGACAGCTCAAGAGGTAATACTAAAAATATTTATACTAATGATGTTTCAGGTGGTTCTCCAGTTGAAGATACAAATACAAGAATAGCTAGTTTTACATCAGATGGATATACTTTAACTGGTGGTGATGCTTTAACTAACACAGCATCTAAACAATTCCGTTCATGGAATTGGAAAGCAAATGGGGGGAGTAGAACTACCTTTACTGAAAATGGTAATAATCCAGGTGGTGGTCGCCAAGTTAATGTTGCTGGTGGCTTTGCAATCATAGATTATGTCGGCACTGGAGCTGTGGGTACAATTGCTCATGGACTTGGTGCAGCACCAGCTTACATATCAATTAAAAATAGAAGTGTCGCAGACCATTGGAGTTTATTTCATGGGAAGCAAGATGCGATTGGAGTAACAGACCCTCAAACAGATTATTATGGGTGGAGTAATGAAAGTGGTACACAAGATTCAGCAGCTTTCTGGAATGATACAGCTCCAACTTCATCAGTCTTTACAGTAGGTACAGACCATAGATGTAATGCAGATGGAGAAAATTATGTAGCTTATGTTTGGACTCCTATTCAAGGTTACAGCGACATTGGTTCATATACTGGAAACGGAAATGCTAATGGAAGTTTTATTTATACTGGTTTTAGACCAGCGATGACCATTACTAAAAAACAAAATGGAAACGAGCAATGGCTTATTCAAGATGCTGGTAGCACTATAATTACAAAAGCTGGTGCTCTTGGTATAGGTGGGAATCCTATCGCACAAAGATTATCATTAAAAGACCCAGTAGCAGAAGATGATAGTAATTCACCAGTTGATTATTATTCAAATGGGTTTAAATGGAAAGCTGGTAATGCAAGAGAAAATGGAGCTGGTGTACCATTTATTTATATCGCCTTTGCTGAGATGCCACTGGTCGGAACTAACGGCGTAATAGCGTTGGCAAGATGAAAGTAACTAACGAACACTTGATGGAAAGATTAGAGTCATTAGACAGAACTGTTAAACAAAACAGTAAAGACATCATTGATCTTTATAGAATAATAAACACAGGGATAGGTGGAGTTAAAGTATTTGTCTGGGTAGGGACAATAGTAATAGCCATACTAGGCTGGAGGATGACAGAATGAAAAATTATTTTAAAGTTACAAACAAAGAAGAAATATTATTTAGAAACGTTTTAAATAAAAATAAAAATAAAACATTTGTTAAAAGAACTTTAGATTCAAAAGGATTAAGACTTAATCTTCAAGGTGGAGGTAAAGCTTCTATACTTACTTCGAGTGATTATAATAAAGTATACCCAACTGTACAACAATTTCATAAAAGCGGTAAAGCATCCCTTAAAGAATTAAAACCTGAATATGCTTATAAGCGTTCTCTGTTTCAAGGTAATCAAATAACTTTACCAATTAAAAAAGCAACAGGTCTATTAGGAAACTTTCAATCAAATAAAAATGTTGATAGGGCTATACAAAACGACCAAAGCAAAAAGTTTTCTCAATGGCTTTCTGGTTCAGAGTATGTAAGGAGAATGAAATGATACCAATGGAATTAGTAAGCATGGGTGCAAGTACAATACTAGGTGGAGTACTAGGCATCATGGCTCAGAAAGCCAAAGATAAAGCTGACGAACAAAAGAACTTAATGGCACGAGCTGGTTTTGTAGCTGAACAAGCAGACAAAGCAAGAGACGTTACAGATTCTTTTACAAAAAATACTAGAAGATACATTGCATTAATGTGTGTGTTTTCAATTTTAGTATTACCTAAACTTGTATTTTTTATTGCACCTGAAACTCCTATTTATGTAGGTTATACCGAAGCAGTTATGGAAGGATTTTGGATATTTTCATATTCAGTAGATGTTACACAATGGAAACCAATGACTGGTTTAATCATTACGCCTTTAGATACGCATGTCGTATCATCAATAGTAGGATTATATTTTGGAGCTTCGACAGTTAGGAGGTAGAAATGATAGCAAGAATAAAAGAATGTTTTATACTTCTATTGATAGCTATATTAATTTACGGAATAACAGATGCTATTGCAGATGTAACTAGCACAGGTTCTAAGTCTAATACCCAGAGCAATTCAACAGGAACCAACACTTTAATCGACACATACGAATCAGCAACCACATATCAATCAGGCTCATCTTCCAGCACTACCACAAATAACGACACCAACAATAGCACGAATACTAAAACAGCCGTAAATCCAGCCTCAGCGCCTTCTATGTCTGTCTACGGACAGTCGAGTTGCGTAATTCCATTGGCAGCTGGTGTTACAGTCATTGGTTTCAGTGGTTCATTCGGTTCATATTATGTTGATCCAATGTGCGAAATGCGTTTGTCAGTTTCTGTATTAGCTAAACTTGGTATGAAGGTAGCCGCAATAGCAAGAGCCTGTATGGATGAAAGCGTCTGGAAATCCATGATGAACGCTGGTTCGCCATGTCCTGTGGATGGATTGATAGGTGATAAAGCTAAAGCAAGATGGAAAGAAATAGGTGGATTTCATAGGACTAAGCTAACAACTTATAATGATAAGAGAAGCATGGTATGGAACAACTAGTAAGAGAGTAAGAGAGAATGAATAAGTTATTAATATTAATTGCTCTCTCTCTCAACATATCATATGCTGATACGACTGACAATCTTTTATCTCAAGACTTTACTAATGGATGGACAGGTACTAACCAGTCGTCAAGACATGGTACAAGTACAATAGCTGGGGTAGATGGGGGTAATGTGGAATCTACTGTCTCCCTCAGTGACACCCTTAATGCAAGTCAAATCAATGGTGGATGGACTTCAACGCTTGGTGCTGACATGTGGGGTTGGAATCAATACGACCAAGAAATTAAAATGACTCAGACTATAACTGATGCAAACGGCACAGTTACTACGCAGATAAGAGATGTAGCTATTCCAGGTTGCAGTGGATATAACTGTGGTAGTTACTCAACTTATACAGATAGTTATACACAGGGTATTAACAGTCAATCAGATTATGATATCACTGTAAGATTTAGCTTTGATGAGAGCAGTAATAGCTCAGGTCATCAAGCAACAGACTTAAGAAACCCCACGCTAACCATAGAGCATAGCTTATTAGATACCTCTCAGGTAACTGAGTTGAAGACAATGAGTGAAACGGTATATAATACAGTAGAAGATATAGAACTA
>Ga0209091_10000874_pt1 | contig 27834 bp, 27 predicted proteins | sample ArcticOcean_MG_C_6_FD_187438 | JGI IMG/M metagenome (GOLD analysis project Ga0209091, IMG submission 187438) | Marine microbial communities from western Arctic Ocean - ArcticOcean_MG_CB8_128 (SPAdes) (version 2) | ecosystem: Environmental > Aquatic > Marine > Oceanic | place: Arctic Ocean...
ACCCAGATATTACTACAGACTTTGCAGAAGCATTGGTAGAGCTTGTTACACCCACTTTTAGCTCTGCTGAAGGTTTATTTAATCATCTATCTGACCTTCATCATTTTTTATACAGCACTATGGGAGACGAAATTTTATGGAATTTCTCTATGCCTTGTGCTTTTAATAGCCCAGAGGAGATTCGCATAGCAGAGTATGGCAGTTCAAATAGTGGGATGCTTAAACACGTCTATCGCAAGGGATTGAGTCTGAGATACGGCTCTATTATGCAGTGCGTTTCAGGAATACATTTTAACTTCTCTGTCTCTAAAAATTCTTGGCTTGCTATAGAAAGCAACCCTACTCAGGAATTTGTTAGTGAAAAATATTTAGGCTTAATTAGAAATGTGAAAAGGAATTCTTGGTTTCTTCTGGATCAATTTGGAGCGTCTCCTATCGCACATGAATCTTATCTTTTAAACAGAGAGCATCATTTAAAAAAATATGGTCTAAATGATTTATTTCTCCCAACAGCTACATCATTAAGAATGAGTGAATTTGGCTATCAAAGCTCCATTCAAGAAACTTTGGGAATTAATTATAATAATTTGAAGGAATTTATTAATTCTATTATTCAGGGCATTAATACCACTCATCAACCTTTTGAAGAATTAGGCTTGCTTGATGATGCGGGAGTACCTCAGCAAATCTCAGGAGGCATTTTACAAATTGAAAATGAGTTATATGACATAGTTCGTCCCAAAAGGGCTGGTGCAAGTACCTCTCGTCCATCAAATCTCCTCCGAAGAGAAGGCATTGAATACGTAGAACTTCGAGGCGTTGATGTGAATCCCTATATTCCTGAGGGGATTTCGATAGACAATATTAAGATGCTAGATCTTTTTTTAATGCATTCATTGATTTCAGACAGCCCTTATATTTCAGACGAAGAAGGCAATCAAATTCGCTTAAATCATGTCCAGATGGTTGAGTATGGTCGCTCTGATAACACTCAATTAAAGCATGCAGGCTCAACTTCCAGCCTTGAGGACCTAAGAAAAGACTTTCATGCAGAGCTAATGTTACTGGCAGCGGCAATGGATGAATACTCAAATGGATATTCAGAATCTTTGGCTACGGGGCTGGGAAGAAATAAAACGCTCAGTCAAAAAATTATGGATGAAATGAAAATAAATAATATGTCTTTTCAAGAATATGGACTAGATCAAAGCAAAAAAATTGCTAGTAGTTTTAGCAAGAATGAAGAAAAAGATATGTCTAGATTTATTGAAGCCTCTCAACAATCTTTAAAAGAACTAAAATTACTTGAAGAAAGCACAAGCATGGATATTAATAAATATGTAGAATTGTATAATTCAAAATTAAAGGAAGAAAAATGAAAGCATTGCAATGTGTAGAACTGGCTGGTCCCGATAAACTTATTTTTGGTGAGGTAGAGGATCTGAAACCTGATGCAGGAGAAGTATTGGTTCATGTAAAAGCAGCAAGTGTAAATTTTCCTGACGTTTTAATGATTCAAGGGTTGTATCAATTTCAGCCTCCTATGCCTTTTGTTCCAGGTGCAGAGTGCTCAGGCGTTATTGCTGAGATTGGCGAAGGTGTCTCTAGCTGTAAGGTTGGAGATCATGTTTTTGTAATGGCCGGTCATGGATGTTTTGCAGAGCAATTAGTTGTTGAAGAAGCTCGAGTAAACCTTATTCCTGGTGAAATGGATTTTCCTGTTGCAGCTGCGTTAGCTATGACTTATGGGACATCCCTTTATGCGCTTAAGCAAAGAGCACAAATCCAGCCTGGTGAAACATTGTTGGTCCTTGGGGCAGCCGGAGGAGTCGGTCTTGCCGCCGTAGAGCTTGGAAAGGCAATGGGCGCTAGAGTAATTGCAGCAGCATCATCCGAAGAAAAAATTCAGACTTGCTTGCAGCATGGAGCTGATGAAGCATTCGTCTATCCATCTGGAAATTTAGACAGGGATCAGCAGAAAGAACTATCGAGCAAAATTAAAGAATTGACAGGCGGCATGGGTGCAAATGTTGTCTACGATCCCGTGGGAGGCTCTTTTAGTGAGCCTGCATTAAGAGCTATAGCTTGGGAAGGACGATTTTTGGTTATAGGTTTTGCTGCAGGTGAAATACCGAAACCTCCTCTTAATTTAACTCTTCTTAAAGGGTGCCAAATAGTGGGTGTATTTTGGGGGGCTTGGGCAGGAATGTTTCCAGATGAAAATCAAAAGAATTTTCAAGAGCTCTTTGAATTATATGCTGCAGGTAAAATTAGCCCAGAAATTGCGGATAGATTTTCACTAGAAAATGGTGGCCAGGCTATCGCTCATCTTAAAGACAGAAAAGCCAGAGGCAAGGTAATTATTGATGTCTAAGAAAGTGGGAATTTTAATTCTATGCGGCTTTCTTGCTCAATGCTCAAATAATAACAATCTTATGGACAGACCAATTCACACTAATGATTTCGCGCTTCAAACTGAAGAACATCGTCTTTTGCCTATGGACGGGTCTTATAACACCAGAGAACTTGGTGGCTATAAAACAGAAGATGGTAGATCTGTTAAATGGGGTGTTTTATATAGATCGGATAAGTTAAGCGACATATCCTCAATAGACCAAGAGTACATTCAAAATCTAGGAATCACGCGAATCGTTGATTTCAGATCAATCACAGAAAAAACAGAAAATCCTGACCTAATTCCAGAAGGAATCAGTTACGTTGAAATGCCAATTGAAGTTGATGGGGCGATTAGAACGCAGATCGAAGACATCTTAAGGGGCAATGTAGAAGGCGATGTCAAAAGCTTTCTTATAGACGCTAACAAAGAGTTTATTACAGACTATAAAAGCGTTTACAGCAAATTTATAAAGGACTTAATTAGTAGCGATGGGCCTACCCTATTCCATTGCACAGCTGGAAAAGATAGGGCAGGCTTTGCCGCAGCAATAACTTTGATAGCTTTGGGTGTCCCGAAGGAAGTGGTAATTAACGACTACATGAAAACTAATGCCTTCACTGCAGATAGAATTGATGACATGCTGGATCAAATTAAATTAATGAGTCTTTTTCAAGCAGACGTTGAAATTCTTCGTCCGCTGCTTGGAGTAGAGCAAGAATATATTGAGACGGCATTTAAAACTGCCGAAGATACCTATGGATCTCTTGAGAACTACATCAGGACTGGGTTAGAAGTAACAGATGAAGAAATTGAACAACTGCGTTCAATGTTCCTAGAGAGCTAGCGAGGGGTCACAATAGACTGAAAGGTTAGAAGAAATTTTTCCTCATCAAATGGCGGTCTAAAAAAACCGAAATACTTGCCCTCAGGGTCAATTAACATAATGTTATTAGAATGATTTTCTAAGTGATTAATTGAATGTGATTCATGGCTCTTCGGCGGCTCAACAACCATTACATTAAGTTGCGTTGCTAAACTAAGTAACATTGGTCTATCGCCTCTTGCACCAATAAAATCCTGGTTAAATGCTTTTGCATACTTATCAATGATATCGGGAGAATCATTTTCAGGATCGATGGTAACAAGCATCGTTTGTTTGTCAGAGAGATCAAAATCTTTTTTCTCTAAGGTAGAGTAAAGATTTCTAATCAATGACATTGCAACTGGGCACTCATCTGGGCAGCGAGTAAATCCAAAATAAATCAGAGTCCACTTTCCCTTAAGATCTTCTTGATTGATGATCTGATTGTTTCCAGTTAACAATGTAAAGCTTGAGAAAGCTTTGGGCTCAGGAAAAAGATAGAAACCATTAACCCTAAGCTCTGGTGAAGAGAGGTATCTAGGCGTCGTTAATTTATTAATAAATAGAGACAAAACTGAGACCATAAATAAAATGATGAGTAGCAAAGAGATCTTAATATTTTTTGGCATTGCTAGATTAGATAGTGATCAACCAAAAGGGCTGCAAAAATTAAAAAGATATAATAAATAGAATATACAAAGGTTGGAAATGCATTTTCGTTATTTTTATCACGGTAAAGTTTCACTGCATAGAACAAAAATATAGCGTCTAAAATAGAGGCAGAGATTAAATAGAATATTCCAGACATCATTACAATGAATGGCAGAAGACTGACCAAACAAAGAATGATTGTATAAAGGATAATTTGTAGCTTCGTAAATTTTACACCGTGAGTAACTGGCAACATGGGAATATTCTCTTTCGCATAATCTTCTCTTCTATGAATAGCTAAAGCCCAAAAATGCGGCGGAGTCCATGCAAAAATAATCAGTACAAGTAATAATGCATTTGGATCAACTGAATCCGTAACAGCTGTCCAACCCAGCAAAGGGGGTGCAGCTCCAGCTAAGCCACCAATGACGATATTTTGAGGTGTCGCTCGTTTTAAGTAGACTGTATATATAAAGGCATATCCGATTAGAGAGGCTAGCGTTAAGATTGCAGTTAAGACGTTGACGTAAATAACTAATATGACTGCACCTGAAACCCCTAAGACCAACGCAAAGATCGAAGCCTTCATTGGAGTTACGTCTCCCTGAGGGATTGGCCTATTTTCAGTTCTGTTCATGTTGGCATCTACTTTTCTATCAATAATTTGATTAATGGCCGCAGCAGACGAAGCACATAAACCTATTCCTAGCATCGCGAACGCAATCAATGATAGAGGAGCAAGTGTTTTGCTTGCAAGCAGAGAGCCAACCAAAGCAGTGATGAGCATCATCAATACTACATTTGGTTTGCAGAGTTCGTAATAGTTTTTAAGCGTACTCATTTTTTCCAGACAATGAAATTAACCATCAGTGTTGTTAAGAGTAATGCAGCAGCAATTAAATTGTGTGCGATCGCAATATAAAGAGGTAAGACGTATACAACATTCATAATTCCAAGTGAAATTTGAGTCACAAGCACCAGACCTAGGGTTGAAGCTAAAGGTGCAGCACTTGAAAACCATAGACGTGTAACCAAAATTGCAAAAATTAATGTTACCACTATTGCGCTGACTCTATGAGAGTAGTGAATAGCAACTCTTGCCTCATTATCTAAAAGACCATAGAGATAATTTGGTCCAACTTCTTGAAATAAGTTAAAGCCATTGGCAAAGTCCATATTTGGAAGGTATGTGCCTTGGCACGTAGGGAAATCTGCGCATGCTAAAGAGGCATAATTTGTGCTTGTCCAGACACCAAGAAAAATTTGAAATATTAAAGCGATTAGTGCGATAGCAGCTAAAGGCTTTAAATGACTGATTGAATAATTTTTAATGTAATCAGAAGAGCTAAGATATAGGTAAAAGAACAAACTAAGGGTTGTGAAGCCTCCAAATAGGTGTCCGGTTACAATAATTGGTAACAGTTTCAAGCTTACTGTTAAGTATCCAAAAACGCCTTGGCAGCATATAAAAAGTAGTAAAAAAGAGGTTAGCCTTTTAATTTTCAGAGGTAACTTATATTTAAATGCAGAAACGGTAAGCAAAATTGCAATAAGGCCCAAAAAGGCAGCAAAGTACCTATGAACAACTTCGGGAATTGCTTTGTCAATTTCATACGGGAACTGTGGATACCTTTGTTCTGCGAGCAAGACATCGGCTTCTGATGTGGGAAAAACAACAAAGCCATAACACCCAGGCCAATCGGGGCAACCTAGTCCAGCGTCAACCAGTCGAGTCCAGGCTCCAAGGGCAATAACGACAAAACCCAAACATAATCCAAAAAAAGAAAGTCCTCGGATCATATTCATATTAATACCTTCAGATCTTTAAGAATTAATTTAGGATCCATGGAAGTTGGCCAAAATAATGCTGCCCTTCCATATGAGTCAATAATAAAAATCTTTTGATCTAAAAAGAAATTCTTATCACCTGCTTCTAATAACTTCTTGTAAAGCTTTTTCTTCGAATCAGTAATGATCTCTGTACGTGGATAATCTATTAATTGATCCTTTTTTAAAGAGTCTCGGTCTTGTATAAATATTACCCTCTTCATTTTATATATATCCTTATTAAGGGCGACATTAAGCTGCCGCATTAAATAAAGAGCAGTTTCTAGCTCGGATCCATCGGAAGCATATGTAGCAAATATCCATTTGCCATCTTCGAATTCTAAGCTACCCGAACTGGTGGTTAAATCAAGGCTGGTTGCATCAAAGTACTCAATAAATCTTGTGCCATTATTTTTTGTTTCTGAGGGTACAAAGTAACCATATTGAAAAGACAGTGTTGATAAAAGCATTATTAAAGGCGTTGTTAATAACAGAACTAGCAATATTAATTTATTTTTCATTTATTTCTCTCTTTTTAATGCATACAGGAACATCCCAAAAAGGACGATGCTCATAGTAAACCATTGCATGGCATAGCCATAGTGTTTTACTGGGGTTATAGCGAACGGTTTAATTTGTATATGCTCAGTCGCTCGAGCTGAGCCTGGATCCAAAACTAAGACCATATCTAAGATCGGATCTTCAAAGACGGAAGACAAAATTTCAACAGACTTAGTTTGAGATACTTTTGGCCAAAAGTCTGAAAGAATCTCACTACCAGCCAAGACTCCAAGTTCTGGACGTGTAACAGTTGCAACAATTCTAGATGTTTTAGGGTCGAAACTTATTTGGGGGAGGTCTGCACGGGTTTGTCCCATCGAAATCCAACCCCTATCTACCAATACCTTCTGGCTATCGTTAAAGATAAATGGGGTAAAAATTTTATATCCCACTTTTCCATTATGAATTTGATTGTCTATCAGTATCTGATTAGAGGCATCAAAAATACCATCAACAAATACGCGACTCCAATCTTTGGAGCTTGCAGACAATCTATTGGGAGGAGACTTCTGCTCTAGATCAAATGCATTTAATAAATCTAACTTATGTGCAGCTCTCTCGATCTGCCAAACACCCAACAAGATGAAAATAATTACAAAAAAAGTAGAGAAAATAGTTAATAATTTATTATCTTGGAGGCTTTGTTTTAGTTTAAATTTTGTCATTTTAAAAGTGATACAATCTTTTTTATGTGGCTAAAACCTCTCATCTACGTTGTTATGATCTTAATCTTTTTAAGCTTGGCTAGTAGCTTATTCTTCCTTTTTAATGATCAGGGCAAAGGTAAGCGCTCGGTTTATAGCCTGGGTGTTAGAGTCAGTTTAGCTATTATTCTTTTAATGCTTGTGGTCTATGGCTTAAATACAGGTGAGCTTGGAAACTAAGCTGCCTTCCGTCCCTAGACTATAAGATATATACAAACATAAATAACATCACCCAAACCACGTCAACAAAATGCCAGTACCATGAGGCTGCTTCAAAGCCGAAATGGCTTTTTGAATCAAAGTGATTGTGAAAAACTGATCTTGAAAGCATCACCGCTAACATAAAGCCACCCATCATTACATGAAAACCATGAAACCCTGTCAGCATAAAGAATGTTGAGCCATAAATGCCTGAATTGAGGGTGAGACCATAATGAACATACGCCTCGTAATACTCGGCAATCTGCAAGACCACAAAAATTAGTGCCAAAGTAACTGTTACAGCTAACCATTTATTGAAAACTTTTTTATTGTCTTCTTTAAGAGCCAAGTGGGCAAAATGCACTGTAACGCTAGAACTTAAAAGAACAATAGTATTCCACATAGGCAACCATTCAAGCGCATGACCCCAGCCAGGCCAACTCATATTTCTGTCTGCCAGAACAAATGCTGACCCCGAATCAGGGGTAGACATCACAGGCCACGAGGGTTCGAATCCTTCCCACAACATATTCGCCAATCCTTTCTCTCCCTCTCCACCTAACCAGGGGACAGAAAAATTTCTTACGTAAAATAAAGCTCCAAAAAATGCTCCAAAGAACATCACTTCAGAAAAAATAAACCAACCCATTCCAAAAACGAACGATTTCTGTAACTGCGCGCTGTCTAACCCGGCTATGTGTTCTTGGGTTACTGTCCTAAACCACAAAAACATAGTCGTTCCTAACACCGCAAAACCTGCGTAAAGGATATATACCGAATTACTCTCTGGATCATCTAAGCTATTAATTGTGCTTGAAGCACCCATTACCAATAAGAAAAGTGCAAATGCAGCATATATTGGATATTTACTTTGATCTGGAACATAGTATTTTTGATAGCTCATAGTGAAGGCCCCATTTCGTGACCATCATGATGGTCACTGTCATTGTGGTGTTCTGTCATCTCAATGGCGTTATAGTCTGTGACATCGAAAATTGTGTAAGAGAGAACCACGCTTTTTATAGACTCTGGTAGATCATCATCAAAGATTAGTCTCACAGGCAAAAGGGCTTCCTCGCCAGGCGCTAGCTCTTGTTGCTCAAAACAAAAACACTCAAGTTTTTTAAGATGTGTTGCAGCATTAGATGGTGCAACACTTGGAATTGCTTGTGCCGTCATTGTCTTATCGGTAGGATTTTTTACATAAAAAGTTGCCGTATGATATTCGCCAGTTTGTATTTTTATTAAGCTATCTGTAGGTCTAAATACCCATGGCATTTGTTCATTGTTGTGAGAAACAAATTGCACAGACAGGTTTCTGCCACTCTCTGTCTCGAGATTTTTGTTGGTAGTAGCTGAAAGCTCAATCTTTCCATTGAGCCCTGTAACCTCACAAAATACATCGTATAGAGGAACTAGCGCAAAGGAGAAGGTAAACATCCCCAGCACAGAAAAACAAAGCAGCCTTATTGTTTTTTTACTACCTTCGTTCATTAGCTAATCTTTGGTGGTGTACTAAACGTATGATAAGGAGCTGGGGAGTCAACAGTCCATTCAAGGCCTCGGGCTCCTTCCCAGACTTCAGGCGTTGCTTTTTTGCCACCCATTACTGTTCTAATTACTATAAATAGGAAGAGTATTTGAGACGCTCCAAACAAGAAGGCTCCAACCGAAGAGACCATGTTCCAATCTGCAAACTGCAATGCATAGTCCGGAACTCTTCTTGGCATTCCTGCGAGTCCAATCCAATGTTGCGGGAAAAATGTAACGTTTACACCTACAAATGAAAGCCAGAAATGCAACCTACCAAGCCTCTCGTCATACATGTTTCCAGTCCACTTAGGAATCCAGTAATACACAGCAGCCATAATAGAAAATATAGCTCCTGGCACTAAAACATAATGAAAATGAGCTACAACAAAATAGGTATCATGATATTGAAAATCAGCTGGAGTAATTGCAAGCATCAGACCAGAAAATCCACCAATGGTAAATAAAACAACAAATGCTATCGCAAACAACATTGGAGTTTCATAGGTAATTGAGCCCTTAAACATAGTGGTGACCCAATTAAATACTTTTACCCCTGTTGGGACAGCAATTAGCATAGTTGCCCACATAAAAAACAACTCAGCTGCCAATGGCAAGCCAACCGTAAACATGTGATGCGCCCAAACAACAAAGGACAAAATTGCGATCGAGGTCATTGCCCAGACCATTGAGGTATGACCAAATAATTGTTTTCTAGAAAAAGTTTCTATGATATGAGAAGTAATACCAAAGGCCGGAAGAATCATAATATAGACTTCGGGATGACCAAAAAACCAGAAAATATGCTGAAATAATACTGGATCACCGCCGCCAGCTGCATTAAAGAAACTGGTACCAAAGTGTATGTCCATCAACATCATAGTTACTGCACCGGCTAAGACGGGCATAACTGCTATCAAAAGATAGGCAGTAATTAACCATGACCAAACAAATAGAGGCATTTTCATTAAGGTCATGCCTGGGGCACGCATATTCATGATAGTTACGACTACGTTAATAGAGCCCATGATTGAAGATGCGCCCATAATATGAACTGAGAATATAAAGAAAGTTACACTCGGTGGAGCATAAGTTGTCGATAAAGGTGCGTAAAAAGTCCACCCAAAATTAGGAGCACCACCCTCCATAAACAAAGATGATAACAATATAAAAAATGCAACTGGTAGTATCCAGAAACTTAAATTGTTCATTCGTGGCAATGCCATATCTGGCGCCCCTACCATCATTGGTATAAGCCAGTTGGCTAGGCCAACAAATGCGGGCATTACAGCCCCAAAAACCATTATCAATCCATGCAATGTAAGCATTTGATTGTAAAATTCTGGCTCAACAATTTGCATGCCAGGCTGAAATAACTCAGCCCTAATGACCATAGCCATTGCCCCACCAATTAAGAACATAGAAAAACTAAACCATAAATATAGAGTTCCTATGTCTTTATGGTTAGTTGTGTACAACCAACGAGTTAATCCTTTAGCCGGTCCGTGATGATGATCGTCATGACCGGATGATTCTATTACTGCGCTCATATTTCTTCCTCTTTAAACTTTAGGTTTTTTATATTCAACAATGTCTTTTGGAACAATAATTTCTCCGTCCCCTTTCTCTGCGTTGCCCCAGGATCTTCTAGTATAAGTAATCACCGCTGCCATATCGACTTCTGAGAGTTGTTTTGCATATGACGCCATTGCAGCTCCTTGAACTCCCTCCATTAAAATTTCTAAGTGACGAGATTTGTTGTTTAACACAATGTCACTTCCGGCCAGGGCAGGAAAAATTCCTGTAATCCCGGCACCATTAGGTTGATGGCATGCCACACAGTTCTTTTGATAAATGCCTTCTCCCCTTTGAACTAATTCTTCAGCAGTCCAATTTTTTTCAGTGAGCTCTGCCATTTTCAGTGCCGCTTCTTTTTTGGAGGCTATCCATAAGTCATATTCTTCTTGTGGGACAACTTTGACAACCACGGGCATAAATCCATGGCTTCTTCCGCATAGCTCTGTGCACTTGCCGCGATAGGTTCCCGGTTTATCAACGATTGTCCATGCTGTATTAATAAAGCCAGGAATTGCATCCTGTTTTATTGCAAAGTCAGGCATCCACCAAGAATGAATTACATCATTTGCCGTAATCAAAAAACGAATTTTTTTTCCGACTGGAATAACAACAGGCTCATCTACCTCTTCCAGGTAATGCTCACCTTTCGGTGTTCTGCCATAAATTTCATCTAGGTCTGTTGTGAGATTTGAGAAAAAACCAATGTTATCTTCTAGGTACCTGTATTCCCATTTCCACTGATAACCAATAACCTGAATATTAATATCTCCTTCGGTGTCGTCATAAATTTTAGTCAATGTGTTTGATGCTGGAACAGCCATGAGCACTAGAATCAGAAATGGCACTATGGTCCAAGCCAACTCTACTTTTGTGTTTTCATGAAAGGTTGAAGGATTGGGGTTCTTTTTTTTTGTAAATGCAAACATGGAGTAAAACATCACACCAAATACTACTATGCCAATCGCAACACAAATCCAGAAAATTAGCATGTGTAGCCCAAATACTTCCTTGCTGATTGCGGTAACTCCCTGCGTCATGTTTATGTCATTCCAAGCAGCAAATGATTGGCTGGAAAAAATAGTTAGGGATATGGCGGCTAAGCCTTTATTAATAGTTGTGATAGCTTTTTTAAACATTAGAATTCCCTGGCTTCGATAAAACTTTTAAAATAAATAATTGATATATCTTATTATAACTAAAAATTATGTTCATTAGAAGTTTATTTAGCATTATTAGCAATCTAATAAGCGGTTTTTTTCTGAGGCTATGATAGCTTTAAAGCGTTATAAATTCTAGGAATTTTCGTTTCTAAAGTCGTCTATATTAAATACCTTGGGATTGCTTGTATTGGGATCTGTCGCATTGGGAGCTTTTGGTCTGTGTTCTTTAAAATCACAATTTAAACAGTAAATTGTATTATCGTCAGGACTAATTGCGATCTTGTCTAGTTTTTTGCAAGAAGGACAAGCTGCTCCAGCAATAAAGCGCACGAAACCTTTACTCATTTAACATCTCGGCTGTAGTTATTTTAGTATCTGGCTTTATCCCGGTCCACATTTCAAAAGAAAGAGCAGCTTGATTGATTAACATACCAATTCCGTCATGGCATTGATCAGAATATTGACGCGCCCACTTCAAAAATGGGGTTATTCCATGGGCATTGCTATAACTGAGGTCATAAAAAACTGTTTTTTCATTTGCGTATAAGTCTCCATCCCATCGAAAAGGCCCATCAAACCCTGCAGAGGTTGTATTAATTACTAATTGCATCCCCTGTTTGATATGGCTAGTGCCTGAGAAGCTCTTTAAATCAGATAGTGATGAAAATGGACCATCGTTGTTATCGCCTGATGATAAGTACCTTTCTATCACAGGCTGTATCTTTCCTGGGGAGCGGTTATCAATAAATATATTAGCTGGCTTTTCATTTTGTATAGCCGGAATAATACTCTGTGCTGCACCACCAGCACCTAAAATTAAAACATTTGTTTGTGCTAGTTTGATCGCCTTACAATGCAAATCTTCTACAAATCCATTGCCGTCGGTTGAGTCGGCAATAATTTTATTGGAGTCTTTATTATGAATTAAGATATTTGCTGCTCCAATTTTTTTAACAAGAGCAGATTTATCGTCTGCTGACTCAATACATGCAATCTTATGAGGCAAAGTAATATTTAGCCCATCACCACCATTATTAAAAAAGTCTCTTATAAATATATCTAGAGCATCAGGTGATACTTGATAAGGTTGATAGTCAATTTTAATGCCTGTTTGCTGAGCAAATAGATTATGAATCTTAGGCGAAAGTGAATGCCCTATGGGTTTTCCGATTACACCTAGCTTATAAATTCTCATAATTTAATATGCTCGATCCATTTTTTATCTATAAATCTTAAAAGTTTCTTTTCTTTCTTGTTAATGTCAGCAGAGAGTCTAGAAGGCCAATTAACGGCTGGAGGCATCGATGCGAGAATCGATTCAGTTCTACCATTCGATTCGATGCCAAATTTAGTGCCCCGATCAAATAGTAAATTGAACTCTACATATCTACCCCTTCTATATAGTTGAAATTCTCTATCCTGGGCCGTAAATTTATGCTTTTTATTCAACTCAACAAGCTCAACATAGGTTTCTATGTAACATTTAGCAATTTCCTCAAGAAACATTAAGCTATCTTCAATAGCTTTATGTTGGAGTTGATCAAAAAAGATGCCTCCAATTCCTCTTTTTTCTTTTCTGTGAGGTAAATAAAAGTAATCGTCACAATTTTGTGCAAATTTTTTATAGTATCTTTTATTAAAATTATCAACGCACAGCTTTGCGCTAGAATGCCACTTAGTAGATTCCTCTTTAGTTGGAAAAAATGGAGTTAAGTCAAAGCCACCTCCTATCCACCAATTCTCAATAATATTATTTTTGCCTAGTTGCAAAAATATTCTTACGTTCATGTGACTTGTCGGACAAAATGGATTCATGGGATGCACAATTGCAGAAACGCCTAGTGCATGAAATGTATGAGAGGTATTTTTAATGCTTGCTGCTATTGAGGAATCAGGTAATTTTTTACCAGATATAGATGAATAATTTATGGCTGCTTTTTCAATATTGTCACCTGTGATCGAGATGGATTTTCCACCGCCTCCAAGATCTCTTTTCCAAACTTTGGCGACTCGAATGGGTGGGGAGACGTTAAGTTTTTTTATACCTTCTTCAACGCTTCTTTGGATCTTAATAAAAGTAGATTCTAGGGTTTCAAGTTCCTTTTTTGAAAGCTTATTCACGAATATAATCCATGGTTTTTAAATCTATTATAGACGAAGGTTTTATTGCTGACCCGTTATCAAAATTATACAAAGCAACATCATGATCTTGAAATATTGCTAGAACGTCGTCAAGGTTTGTAGATGTAGGAACATTACTAATATTTGCAGATGTTGAAACCATTAAACTATTAAATTTAGAAAGTAAGTTTTTAATAGGTTTGTGATTACTTACTCTCATTGCAATACTATTATCTATTGATTTTAAGTGTCTAGGTAATAAATAATTCGATTCATAAATAACTGTTGTATGGCCTGGCCAAACATCATTAATAAAGTCTATTTGAGAGTTTATTAAGGGCTTAAAATATTGAAGTGCATGACTAATTGTTGGTGCAAGAATTATGAAATTTTTTGAGGATTCTCTTTGCTTTAAATGGTTAATTTTTTGAACTGCGTTTAGGTTAAATGCGTCACATCCAATTCCCCATATACCCTCGGTTGGATGGAGTAGAATCTTTCCGCATTCAAGCCATTGAACAGCATCTTCCGGCTCATTAAATGTATTCAAATTCTTACTGGATTGACTCGTTGGCTTTCAAGACATCGTCATGCATTTTAATTTTATATTCGTCTAGTTTTGCAGACATATCAGCATCACTGGTTCCTATGATTTGAACAGCAAAAATTGCAGCATTTGTCACACCGGATTTTCCAATTGAAAAGTTTGCTACTGAAATTCCTTTTAACATTTAGACTATTGACTCATTAAATGTATTCAAATTCTTACTGGATTGACTCGTTGGCTTTCAAGACATCGTCATGCATTTTAATTTTATATTCGTCTAGTTTTGCAGACATATCAGCATCACTGGTTCCTATGATTTGAGCAGCAAAAATTGCAGCATTTATCGCACCGGATTTTCCAATTGCAAAAGTTGCTACCGGTACTCCTTTTGGCATTTGTACTGTCGCAAGTAGGGCGTCCATTCCATCAAGGTCTCCTCCAGCCAATGGAATGCCAAGCACTGGTTTTGTTGTTTGAGCCGCAATTGCTCCAGCCAAATGAGCAGCCATTCCTGCAGCTGCAATAAAAACTTTTACTCCGTTGCTTTCTGATTCTCTAATTTTTTTAACAACTTCTTCTGGGGTACGATGAGCTGAAAGAATGTACATATTGTAAGAAATATTAAACTCCGCCAAAGTGTCAGCAGCAACCTGCACAACTGGCAGGTCAGATTTTGAGCCCATAAAGATAGAGACGGTGGCTTGAGTAGACATAATGTTTCTCCGGAATAAATTAATAAATAAATGATTTACAGGTGTTGATTATAAAGAATGATCATATAATGTGTATATGGCAAAGCTGCATATTTTAACATTCCCTGATCCAAGGCTCAGAACGGTTGCCATTCCAGTAACAAAATTCGACAAAAGTCTAGAAAATCTTGTATCTGATATGTTGGAAACCATGTACGAAGAAAATGGTATTGGTTTAGCGGCAACTCAAGTCGATTATCATGAAAGGATTATAGTGATTGATATTTCTGATGAAAGAAATGAACCAAAAATATTTATCAACCCTGAATTTAAGATATTAAACGACAAAAGTTTACTTTCTTTTAGCGAAGGTTGTTTATCAGTACCAGGAGTGCTAGAAGAAATAGTTAGACCTGACAGCATTTTACTAACTTGGCAGGACACAAAGGGAAAGCGCTTCACCGAAGAGCCATCTGGGCTATTAACAGTTTGTATTCAGCATGAGATTGATCACCTGGAAGGAAAGCTAATGGTTGACTATCTATCTCCATTAAAACGAGACAGGATTAGGAAGAAGGCTACTAAGTAAATGATTTTAAGTGAAATTAAACGATTTTAAAAGAATATAGGCGATTATTTTAGAATATTAATATGAAAATCTTATTTGCTGGGTCTCCAAACTCTTCTGCGGAAATACTTAAAAATTTATCTAATGCTAATTGTGAGGTTGTGGGAGTTATAAGTCAGCCAGATAAGCGAACAAAAAGGCGAGGAGAGTTAGAGCCTACAGAAGTTTCAGCAATGGCAAAGGAATTAGAAATTCCTTTGTACAAACCAAACAAGCTAGATGAACAATTTAAGCAATTGATTTTAGGGGTTCAATGTGACTATCTGATCGTCTCAGCATATGGAAAAATCTTGCCTGATTGGCTTTTAAATCATCCCAAGATAGCGCCTATCAATATTCACTTTTCGCTGCTACCAAAATATAGGGGGGCCTCACCAATACAATCTGTATTATTAAATGGTGATACCCACTCTGGTATTTCTATTATGAAAATGACGAGCGGCCTAGACGAGGGACCTGTTTATACTATCAATGAATTAAAAATTTCAGCGTCTGCAAATAAAATTGATCTAGAAAAGGACCTAACTTCATTGTGTAAAAAAGTGCTGATGGGTTCATTAATATCAATATCAAAGAAAGAGATTATGCCAACAAACCAAAAGCATGAAAATGCTACTTATTGTAATAAAATTACAAAAGATTCTGGAAGAGTTGATTTTCTTAAAGAAGATTCACTGTCAATTATGAGGAAATTTAAAGCCTTCAATGAATGGCCTGGATTATTTTTTGAGCAAAACAATACTCTCATTAAAATCCATGGGATGAGTCAAGCTACTGACATTATGATGCAGAATAATCTAAGAAATTTTGATTTTATAGATGAGGGAATGCTTGTTAAAACAATAGATTCCGCAATAGTAATTACATACTTACAGTTTCCTAGTAAGAAAGTTATTACTGCAGTAGATGCCGCAAATTCCTACGCAGATTTTTTTACTGCATAAATAAATATACGGAGTTCTTTCAATTGCTTAAAAAGAGGTTTAATTTATAACTATGAAAATTTTGATACTGGGGGCAGGTAGGGTTGGAAGTAGTCTAGCCTCTACTCTTTCTAAAGAAAACTATGATGTCAGTATAGTTGACAACAACAAAGATAAACTGCTCAGGCTTCAGGAAGATTTTGATTTAGCAACAATTATCGGGCATGCATCTCATCCGGATACCCTTAAAAATGCCGGTGCTGATGAAGAGACAATTGTATTGGCTGTTACCAACAGCGATGAGTGCAACATTACAGCATGTCAAATTTCCAAATCACAATTCAACGTTAAGAAGACTATTTGCAGGCTTTCAGATGCATCTTATCTCAACTCATTAGATGCATTTGGAGAGGGGAATATTGATATTGCAATTGGCCCAGAAAACGAAGTCACTGATCATCTTGTAGATCTAATTAAACATCCTGGTGCTGAGCAAATTGAAACATTTGGTAATGGCTCTTTAAAGGTTGTTTCAGTTAAAGCAAAGAAAGATGGAATGTTGGTTAATAGGGAATTGAAAAGCATACATAGTGACATGCCTGAAACTAAAACCTACGTTCCAGCTATCTATAGAAAGGGCAAACCCTTTATTCCAGATGGCAAAACGATTATTAAAGAAAATGATGAGCTATATTTTCTTGCAGCAGAAGAAGATATTGACAGTGTTGTTCAAGAAATGAGGCTGCAGGACACGTCATCATCGAGAATTATGATAGTAGGGGGCGGAAAAATAGGGTTTGCATTGGCCAAAACCCTTGAAGATGACTATAAAATAAAAATTATAGATCCAGATAAAAGTAAATGTGAAAATCTTTCAAGAGAATTAAATAGAGCAATTGTTTTAAATGGGAATGGCTCAGATAAAGAGCTTCTTAAAAGTGAGAACATTGAAAATATAGATGTATTTTGTGCTCTAACAAATGATGATGAGACAAATATAATGTCGGCCTTTCTAGCAAAAAAATTAGGGGCAAAGAAAACAATTATTATTGTAAACAACTACACATACATAAATATCCTGCCAAAGAATTTTGTAGATATAGCTCTCTCACCTCAACGACTTACAGTATCAATGGTCTTGCAACATTTAGCAGAGGGTGATGTTCCTCAAGATGTGATATTCAAGATGGGAAGTGGTGCTGAGGCGATAGAGGGAATAGTCCATCAAAATAGATTTACAAATGAATTTTTAAATAAACCAATCTCGGAGATACCCCTTCCTGAAAATTGTGTAGTCGCAGCGGTCACTAGAAATGATCAAACTTTCATGGGCTCTGATGAATTATTGTTGTGCCCAGGAGATAGGCTGATTATTTTTATTTTAGGCAAAACAGATAAACAAAAAATTCAAAATCTCTTTTTGGAGGATTAATGAATTTTAGATCTATATTCAATTTACTTGGGATCTTGTTGGCAATCTTTAGCTTATCTTTTATACCTCCTCTTGCACTCACATTTTTGTATCAAGAAGATGGCGGTGAGATATTTTTATATTCTTTTTTATCTTTGTTAACTTTCGGCGGAATAATGTGGTTTTTTTCACGCGAAGAGAAACTTACTTTAAATATTTCAGATGGTTTTATTATTACAACTTTATTTTGGGTGGTGCTTGCATTAGCGGGGTCAATTCCCTTTTACTTCTTTGGATTAGAGCTTAGTTTTACATCTGCTCTTTTTGAATCAGTTTCAGGAATCACTACTACAGGAGCTACTACAATTATTGGATTGGATGAGTTGCCAAGATCAATTCTTCTTTACAGACAACTTTTACAATGGGTGGGTGGAGCCGGTTTAATCGTTCTGGCAGTTGCTGTTATGCCAGCGCTTGGAATTGGAGGTGGGCAGCTGTATAAAATGGAGTTACCTGGCAGTCATGGAAGTCAAAAACTGAGACCAAGGATTGCAGACAGTGCTCAAGCATTGTGGAAAATTTATGTTGGTTTAACTCTAGCTTGTGCTTTGCTTTATGGGCTATCTGGAATGACAGCATTTGATGCAATCGCACACAGTTTGAGTACAGTGGCTGGAGGTGGGTTCTCAACTCATGATAAAAGCATCGGCTTTTTTAACAGTGGTTTTATTGAGGCTATATGTATAATTTTTATGTTGTTATCAGCTGCCTCTTTTGCAGTTCACTATGTTGCAATTTTTGGTGGAAAACCATTTAAATATTTTTACGATTCTGAGTTTAAATTTTTCCTATCTGTTGTTGCTTTGGTTATCGTCATTTCTTGTATGGTTCTTTATCTAAGTAACTCATCTGCTAGTTTTTACTCAATAGTTAGCTCATCTATATTTCAAGCTGTTTCTATTCTTACAACCTCAGGATTTACTACTGAAAACTTTTCTATGTGGCCTGGATTTTTACCATATTTGCTATTGGTAGGAGCCTTTATGGGAGCGTGCTCACAATCTGTCGGTGGTGGAATTAAAGCATGGCGAGTTCTTATTATGATTAATCAAGCCTACAAAGAGATAGTGAAAACAATTCACCCAAATGCTGTTCTAACCTCAAAAATTGGCACCAAAGTAATTGACGCAAAGATTGCTGAAAAGGTTTGGGGTTTTTTCTCTATCTATGTTTTTATATTTATGTTTTTATTGTTAGCTATGTTGGGTACTGGTTTAGATTTTGAGTCTGCTTTTTCTGCAGTCGGAGCATGTTTAAATAATCTAGGTCCAGGCTTAGGAATGGTTTCAGAAAATTACACATCTGTCTCTGGTCTGGGAAAGCTGATTCTGTGTTTTGCTATGATCTTAGGCCGATTAGAAATTTTTACTTTACTAGTTTTATTTACTCCGGCATTTTGGAGGCGCTAGTCTTTATAAATATCTAATGGTTTTTGGGCAAGCTTCCTAAATTTTTTATATTCCCATGAATACTCTTTTGGACATTTTCTAATTTCGGCTTCCATCTCCTGATTCATAATGTCTACCCCGCTCTCGTGATAAATTTTATTATTTGGTTTTTTAAAAGTCATGATGTGTCCTATGGAGGAATCGTAACTAAGTGATGCCATCAGTATTGGTTGTTTGGTTTTTTTTGCAAGAGAAGGAGCTAGAGAAAAAGAAAAACATTCATGCCCAAAAAATTTAGAAAACTTCCCAAGACCATCAGCTGGAACTTGGTCGGCAGCCATGCAAGTCATTTGATTATCTTTTAATGCTTGGATGATGGACTTTACTCCCCCAATACCAGTGGGCATCATTTTGTTTCCACCCTCCTCTCTGAATTTCTTAACAAAATTATTTACTGGCTTTAGTTTAATGGTCTTGTATAGCGAGGTATGTTTTCTTTGCGAGGACAGCCATCTTAATAAAAAATCAATGCTGCGATTATGTATAGCAAAAATTATTAACCCTGTTTTATCTTGTGTTGATGAAAATAAAAACCTGTTATTAATTTTTTTTGTTTGCTCAATAATTTTTTCAGAAGTTCTAGACCAAGTATATAAGGTCTCATAAAAACTTTTTGCAGTCTCTACATAGCTCTCCTTTGAAAATATAAGGAGCTCCTTTTCTGTCATGCTAGGAAATGCGATAGAGAGATTCTTTCTTGTAACTTTAAAAGATGAGAGAAATCTTAACAAGGCAATCGGCAATAAATAGAACGCGCAATCAAATATATGGAAGGCTATTTTTAATGGAAAGATTGTTAATATATAAAAAACTAATTTCACGGTTTTAAGTTTTTGTAGGGTGCTTTTGTTTAATTATTATATTTTATAGGTTTATATCCTTAGAGATACATAATAGCTCTATGGATTGAATTAAAAAAACTGCATAATGTATTCTTATAAACGTTATAAAAAAGGTATTTTATTGTGACTGCAAAAACTATGGAAGAGCTTGTAGCGTTATGCAAGAGACGAGGATTTATATTCCAATCAAATGAGATATATGGAGGCTTACAGGGCCTTTATGACTATGGTCCCCTTGGTGTTGAGCTTAAGAATAATCTGAAACAGGCATGGTGGAGATCAATGGTCTTTGATCGGGATGATGTTGAGGGTCTAGATGCTGCAATCCTTACAAAACCGAGTGTTTTAAAATTTTCAGGGCATGAAGATACTTTTACAGATCCTTTGGTTGATTGTAAGGAGTGCAAAGCGCGTTGGAGAGCCGATCAACTTAAAACGCGTAATTGTCCGACTTGTGGCTCCAAAGACTTAACTGAACCAAGGCCCTTTAACTTAATGTTTAAAACTGCTGTGGGTCCTGTAGAGGATAATGAGTCGTTTGCATACCTGAGGCCAGAAACAGCTCAACATATCTTCACAAACTTTAAAAATGTCGTGGATTCAACCTCAAGACAATTACCCTTTGGCATAGCACAAATTGGTAAAGCCTTTAGAAATGAGATTACTCCAAGAAATTTTATTTTTAGAGTTAGAGAATTTGAGCAAATGGAGCTTGAGTTCTTTGTTAAGCCAGGCTCAGACGAAGATTGGCATAAGAACTGGGTTGATTCTCGTTTAGACTGGTGGTCAGAACAGGGTGTTAAAAAAGAGAGCTTAGAGCTATATCATGTCCCAAAAGAGGAATTAGCTCACTACTCAAAAGCGACCGTAGATATTATGTATAAATTTCCTCATGGACTTGAGGAATTAGAGGGGATAGCAAATAGAACTGATTTTGATCTGGGATCTCATAGTAAAAATCAAGATGAGTTAGATATTACATCTTCTATCATGGAAAACAATGAATCTAACGCCAGATTAGCTATCCAAGATCAGGAAACTAAAAAATGGACTGTACCTTATGTGATTGAGCCTTCTGCAGGGGTAGATAGGGGTGTGCTAGCAGTATTAAATGAGGCATTTAAAGTTGAAGATCTTGGTGATGGCAAAAATCGAACAGTCCTATCTTTAAAACCGCACTTATCGCCAATAAAAGCAGCTGTAATTCCGTTGAAGAAAAATCATGAGGGCTTGGTTGAAATTGCAAAAAATATTAAGAAAGATCTTCAAAAATTAAGGCTTGGTAGAGTTTTACTTGAAAATACTGGGAATATTGGTAAAAGCTATAGGCGGCATGATGAGATTGGAACCCCTTTATGCATCACGGTTGATTTTGAATCAATTGATGATGCTTCTGTAACAATTAGAGACAGGGACTCAATGGAGCAAAGTAGACTTAAAATTGAAGAGCTACCTAAGTATTTAGAAGCATTAATAATAAAATAGACAAATGTTTATTTACTGGAATGCTTCTTGATTAGGGATCTTCTGTTCTATTTTCTTTTTTTACGACCCTTATATTCTCTTCTATTTTAATAATTCTTGCTGCCCTGTTTTTTTCTGTAACAACAGCTCAAAAATAGGAACCTTTTGGATTTTAAACATTCTTAAGGTTTTAAAATATTTATGTGGGATAGCATGGGAGGTAGAGGGTTTAAGCAATCTACCTAATACGCCTTTTGTTATGCTGGCTAATCATCAAGGGCCGTGGAAATCATTATTTTTACAAACGCTGGTAATACCTACTAGCAGCATTATTAAAAAAGAAATACTGTATATTCCATTCTTCGGATAGGCAATATCAATGCTGCGTCCCATCCCAATCAATAGAAAAGAAAAATATACAAGCCTAAAAAGAGTAATGCATATTGGTGGGCGGCGAATTAAAGATGGCTATACTGCGCTGCTTTTCCAGAAGACACTAGAAGAGCCGCCGAAAGAGGAATTGGGAAGCTTGGAAATAGTGGGGGTATGTTGGCTGTTAATGTAAATGTTTGGGTAATGCCCATTTGTCACAACTCTGGGGTGCACTGGAAAAATCGTTCTTTAAGGAAACAGACGGGAAAAATATTAGTTGTTATTGGCCCGCCAATTTCAGGCTCTGATCCCAAAGAAATAACAAACCAAGCACATGCCTGGATAAAGAAAACATACGAAAGGATAAGTTAAATATCTAGATTTGCTACAGCAGCAGCATTCTGCTCTATAAACTCTCTTCTTGGCTCAACATCGTCACCCATAAGGGTTTCAAACATATTAGTCGCTTCCTGGGCATCGTTAATGTCTACTCTCATCATTCTTCTATGCTCCGGATCCATGGTTGTATCCCAAAGTTGGTCAGGGTTCATCTCACCTAAGCCCTTGTACCTCTGAACATCGATGCCTTTATCGCCATTTTTTGAAAATTCTTTGATTGCATTTTCTTTTTCCTCTTCATCATTACAGTAAACAAAGCTTTTTCCTTTGGTAATTTTATAAAGTGGCGGCATAGCAATGTAAATATGTCCATTCTCTAAAATATCAAAGTATTGTTGATAAAAGAATGTCAGTAACAAGGTTCTGATATGCGAGCCATCAACATCTGCGTCTGTCATGATAATAATTCTGTGATATCTCAATTTTTCAATGTTGAAATCTTCAGTACCTATTCCACAACCCAAGGCTTTTACCAGTGTGCCGATCTCTACAGAGGATAAGACTTTATCTATCCGGGCTTTTTGCACGTTTAGTATTTTTCCTTTAAGCGGAAGAATGGCCTGAAATTTTCTATTTCTACCCTGCTTAGCAGAGCCGCCCGCAGAATCTCCCTCAACCAAATAAATCTCTGAAAGTGCAGGGTCTTTTTCCTGACAATCAGATAGTTTTCCAGGTAAGCCAGCTAATTCTAGTACGCCCTTTCTTCTGGTCATTTCTCTTGCTTTGCGGGCAGCCTCTCTAGCTAGCGCAGCCTCTGATACTTTGGCTAAAATTGCCATGGCTTCTTTAGGGTTTTCTAACAAGAACTCGTTTAAGCTTTTGTTCAAAACATTACTAACAATGCCCTCAACCTCTGAAGATACTAATTTTTCTTTCGTTTGTGATGAAAATTTTGGATCAGGCACTTTAACTGATACTACTGCAATTAAACCCTCTCTAACGTCCTCTCCCAATAAATCAATCGGAGAGTTTTTACTTAATTCTTCTTTTTTTGCAAACGCTTTAAGCACTCTTGTTAAACTAGCCCTAAATCCAGATAAATGTGTTCCGCCGTCCTTTTGTGGAATGTTATTGGTATAACAAAGAACCTGCTCATTATAAGAATCGTTCCATTGCATAGCCACCTCAACACTTATTCCGTCTTGTTCGCCCTCACAGGTAACTATTTGACACATTGCAGATCTTTTAGCTCTCAAAAAATCTACATAACTAGCAACACCGCCCTTGTTGTTATATTTCTTGGATTTACCAGTTCTGTCGTCTGAAACTTCAATATTTACACCGGCATTTAAAAAAGATAGCTCTTGGACCCTTTTGTGAACTCTTTCTGCCTCAAAGTTAATGGATGTAAAGATTTTTTCTGAGGGCGTAAAGGTAATATCTGTTCCTGTTTCAGTGGATGCTTTTACTTTTTTTAGTTTTGATGTTGCCAAGCCTTCACTATAGTTTTGTTGATACATGCCGCCATCTCTACAAATCGTTAGGGTAAGGCTTTTTGATAGTGCATTTACTACTGAGACGCCGACCCCATGCAGTCCGCCTGAGACCTTGTAGGAATTATCGTCAAACTTTCCACCTGAATGAAGCGTGGTCATGATTAATTCAGCAGCTGGGACGCCCTCACCCTCATGGATATCAACTGGAATTCCTCGACCGTTGTCTTTGACGCTAATTGAGCCATCCTTATTAATAACGATGTCAATTTGAGAGCAATGACCTGCCATGGCCTCGTCAATACAGTTATCTACAACCTCGAATATCATATGATGAAGGCCTGAGCCATCATCAGTATCACCAATATACATTCCCGGTCTTTTCTTAACAGCCTCTAAACCCTTTAATACCTGAATATTAGATGAATCGTATTTTGTATTTTCTGATTTCTTTTTTGGCATATTTTTATACTATTTGTTCCACGTGGAACTTTTTTAATTGTTGCTCTGTGTCATCTATTTTACTACCAAAAAGATCAACAATGTTTGAAAAAATAAAACGATTTTCAATATATTGAAGGGCCGGAAGAAAGCATGCAAGCATTTCTGAATCTAGCTCAGAAGATAAATCATCTAAAAGTAAAATTGGATTTAGGTTGTAAACTCGTCCAAGCATAATATTTTGAGATATAGACCACAGGATAGACAAAAGTTTTTGCTCGCCACGAGAGAACATATCTTTAATAAGTGAGCCCTTACTTTCAAATAAAAGGTCTGCTTTATGGGGTCCCTTGGTTGTAGATTTTCTTCTTAGATCATTGGAGTGTGATTGATTGAGCTCATCTTGCAGGCCGCTCTCAGAGTTAAATCCTGAGAATAATTGAACCTCAACATCAGTAAAAATATCTGCTCTTTTGTTTTCATGGACCAGGCTTGAAACAAGTTCTTTATATACATCGCAGGTATCTTTTACCAAACAATCTCTTAAGTTATTGAGTTTTTCACCATGAGTAACAAGGGCCTCATCGTATGCGCGCGCTTGAGATATATCACCAAGTTTAAGAGCAGAGTTTCTTTGTTTTAGTGCACGAAAATAGCCAAACCAGTCCTTTGCATATTCTGGCGAAGCAACAAACAACCCACGATCTATATGCTTTCTGCGATACTCAGGGGCATTGTCGTTATAAAAGAATGTTTTACTGTCAATTGAAAAGGATGGGAAAACACGCACCAACTCACTGGCTGTAACCCTAGAATTGTTAATTTTAATATTAATGGGTAATTTTCTTTGTTTTTTTATCTCTAAGATAGAGCCATTTAGGTCGTCGTACGCTTTGATAATAAAAGCTTCTGCGCCTTCTTTCACAAGTGATTCTAAATTAGAGGTACGAAAGGATCGACCAGAACTTGCGACGAAGATTGCCTCTAGAATTGAAGTCTTTCCACTTCCATTCTTTCCATAAAGTAATGTGGACTGAGGTGACAGTTCTAGTGAAAGCCGCTCGAAGCACCTAAAATTTCTGAGCTCTATACTGGAAAAGGCCACTAACCTAGATTAGGAGTGGCATTACAACATATTTTGGACTGTCGGAATCTGGCGGTGTTAATAAACAACTCTTATCTGAGCCAAAAAAGTTAATGTGGCATGTCTGTGTTTTCATGTGAGACATAATTTCTTGGAGGTAAGTAACATTAAAAGCTATATCAAGATCCTCGCCTTTGTATGCAGCAGGAAAAAATTCTTCAGCTTCTTCTTGCTCAGGATTATTAGCAGAAATTCTTACACCCTCTGGTGAAGTAATTAATCTAATGCCTTTATATTTTTCACTAGACAAAACTGAAACTCTGCTTAAGGTGTCAGAGAAATCTTTTACATTAATTTCTAGAACAGAGCTTTCGCCGGATGGAATAACTTGCTGGTAGTCAGGGAACTTTCCATCAATAAGTTTGCTTTTGAACACTAAGTTTCCAACCACCAACTCTAGCGAAGCATCATTAATTTTTAACTCGGCATTTCCATCTTGATCTGAAAGAAATTTTGCAATTTCATTGATGGATTTTCGCGGAACAATGCCTGAAAAAGAGTGATCGGAATTAGTGGAAATATTTGCCACAGCTAACCTATGAGCATCTGTGGTAACTGCTGTTATTTGGCCCCCATTGATAGAAAGGAATAAGCCATTTAAATAATGCCTCCAATCTTGGTTGCCCATCGCAAAAGAGGTGTTGGTTATCAATTCTCGCAAGTCCTTTGCAGGAATAACTAACGGAGAGTCTCCGGAATCAATATCAAAAATAGGAAAGTCTGCACTGGGCAGCGTTGATAGTGAGTACTTACCATTTTTAGTCTTAAGGCTTAATTTATCTCCCGCGAGGCTTAAACTGATCTCTTCGCCATCTGGAATTAATCTACATAACTCATTTAATTTTTTTGCTGAAGTTGTTGTTTTACCTGATGATTGAACGCTTAATAAAGGCCCGCTAGTTGTGACCTCAGATTCCAAATCTGTTGCTGTAAGTTTGAATGAATTTTCATCCACTTCAAAAAGTACATTTGCAAGTATTGGAAGTGTTTGTCTTTTTTCAACAACACCAAGAGTAGTGGAAAGTGCAGCAACAATATCCTCTTTTTTAACTGATATTTCCATTTAGTTTGTTAGTGTCCTGTTAAGGTTTCTGTAGTCCTCTTCAAGTGAAGGTATTTCTTTTCTTAGCTCTTTAATTTTTCCACAAGCATGCAAAACTGTTGTGTGGTCTCTTCCATTAAATGCTTCTCCAATTTCTGGCAAGCTATGATTTGTTAGTTCTTTAGTAAGAGCCATTGCCAGTTGTCTTGGCCTGGTAATAGATCGACTACGTCTCTTCGATAATAAATCTGAAAGCTTAATGTTGTAATATTCTGCAACTGTTTTTTGTATGTTATCTATGCTGACCATTTTTGCTGAGATAACAAAAAGATCTTTAAGAGATTCTTTTACAAAAGGAATATCAATTTCCTGGTTTGAAAAACGGGAATTTGCTACTACTCTTTTTAATGCGCCTTCAAGCTCTCGAATGTTAGATCTAATTCTTTGAGCGATATATATTGCGCAATCATCAGGAAGAGAAACTCCCATTGAGCTTGCTTTGCTTAAAAGAACTGCTGCTCTGGTTTCTAGTTCTGGTGGCTCAATTATTACTGGCAAACCCCATCCCAATCTTGATTTTAAACGCTCTTCAAGCCCATCTATCTCTTTGGGATATTTATCACAAGTTAAGATCATTTGATGATTTCTATCTAATAAAGCGTTAAAGGTATGAAAAAACTCCTCTTGGGACTGTTCTTTTCCAGCAAAAAACTGAATATCATCAATTAAAAGGGCGTCTGCATTGCGGTAAAACTCTTTAAACTCGCTCATAGCACCTAATTGCAGCGCTTTTACCATATCTGCAACGAATTTTTCTGAATGCACGTAAACAATGCGCTTAGAGCTATCTGATTTAAGTATTTGATTGCCTACAGCATGCATTAAATGTGTTTTTCCAAGGCCAACTCCACCATATATAAACAAAGGGTTATAATCTCCATTTGGGTTTGCGGCAACCTGTTTTGAAGCCGCTAATGCCATGTGATTTGACTTTCCCTCTACAAATTTATCGAAAGTAAAAGATTTTACGAGTCCCGGGGTATTTTCTTCGGTTACATTAAGTTTCTCAACAAATGTTGACTTATCGAGAGTTTTAAATTTTACATTTAGAGAGTTATCGGTAATATTAACCAAATTTTCTATAATTTGCCCAAGATTATCTCTAACGTATGTCAAAACAAAATCGTTTGGAGCGCTTATTTCAAGATTGTTATTGTTAATGTCGGCTTTTAGGGGTTTAATCCATGTATTAAACTCTTCCTGTGACAGCTTGGCTTCAAGTTTTTGAGTACATTCAGACCAAAATTTCAATTCACAGACCTCCAATAGAAAAGTAAGTCTAACAAAAACTAACAAGATATCTACAGGATAAGAGTATGTATTTTCTGTGGATAA
>Ga0209091_10000875_pt1 | contig 27825 bp, 28 predicted proteins | sample ArcticOcean_MG_C_6_FD_187438 | JGI IMG/M metagenome (GOLD analysis project Ga0209091, IMG submission 187438) | Marine microbial communities from western Arctic Ocean - ArcticOcean_MG_CB8_128 (SPAdes) (version 2) | ecosystem: Environmental > Aquatic > Marine > Oceanic | place: Arctic Ocean...
AAATACTAATAAACCACCAACTGCTATGTATGAGCCAACTGATGAAACATAATTCCATCCAGCAAATGCATCTGGGTAATCAGCATATCTTCTTGGCATTCCTGCTAAACCTAAAAAATGTTGAGGAAAGAAAATTAAATTTACTCCAATAAAAGTTAACCAGAAATGTAAATGACCTAACCATTCGGAATATTCATATCCTGACATTTTTGCAAACCAGTAATAAAATCCTGCAAAAATTGCAAATACAGCTCCTAAAGATAATACGTAATGGAAATGTGCCACAACATAATAAGTATCATGCATAGCAGTATCAACTCCAGCATTTGCTAGTACTACTCCTGTTACACCACCAACAGTAAACAAAAATATAAATCCAAGAGCCCACATCATTGGTGTTTTAAATGATATTGATCCACCCCACATTGTTGCAATCCAAGAGAAAATTTTGATACCAGTTGGAACAGCAATAATCATAGTTGCAGCCAAGAAATAAGCTTTAGTATCAGTGCTTAAACCAACAGTGTACATGTGGTGAGCCCACACAACAAATCCTACAACTCCGATTGCAACCATCGCATAAGCCATTCCTAAATAACCAAAAACTGGTTTTTTTGAGAATGTAGAAACAATATGACTAATCATTCCAAAACCTGGAAGAATTAAAATATAAACTTCTGGATGACCAAAGAACCAAAATAAATGTTGGTATAACACCGGATCTCCACCTGTTTGAGCTTCAAAAAATGCCGTTCCAAAATTTCTATCGGTTAATAACATTGTAATTGCACCTGCTAATACAGGTAAAGATAATAATAATAAAAACGCTGTAACCAATACTGACCAAGCAAATAAAGGCATTTTATGTAATGTCATGCCTGGTGTTCTCATATTTAAAATAGTTGTAATAAAATTTATCGCTCCTAAAATTGAAGATGCACCAGCTAAGTGTAAACTTAAAATGGCAAAGTCCATTGCGGGTCCAGGTTGACCAGCTTTAGAAGATAATGGTGGATATAAAGTCCAACCCCCACCAACTCCTTGTGCGCCTGGAGGGCCATCGGCAAAAACAGATAAGATTAATAAAATAAAAGAAGCAGGTAGTAACCAGAAAGAAATATTATTCATTCTAGGGAAGGCCATATCGGGTGCGCCAATCATAATAGGCACGAACCAGTTTCCAAATCCACCAATCATAGCAGGCATTACCATGAAGAAGATCATAATTAGTCCATGACCTGTAACTAACACGTTATATAAGTGGTAATTACCTCCAAGAATTCCATCACCTGGGTGCATCAATTCGATCCTCATTAAAACTGAAAAAGCAGTACCAACTAATCCTGCGACGATCGCAAAGATTAAATACATTGTTCCTATATCTTTATGATTTGTTGAAAACGCCCATCTCTTCCACCCTGTTGGTGTATGATGATCGTTTTGAGAAGCTGTTTGTGTATACATTTTTATTTACTCACTACTTTTAGTTTATCATTTTCAATTTCTTCTTTTGCAAATTTTACTCTAGCCTCAGCTAGCCATTCTTGGTAATCTTCGTCACTTACAACTTTTACATTGATTGGCATAAATGCATGTTTAATCCCACAAAGTTCTGAACATTGTCCGTAATAAGTTCCAATTTTATCTGCTTTAAACCAAGTCTCATTAATTCTCCCCGGTACAGCGTCTCTTTTTACTCCAAATGAAGGGAGTGCCCAAGCATGCAATACATCGTTGGCTGTAATTAAAACTTTAACCACTTTATTAACTGGTACAACAACTTGATGATCAACAGTCAATAGTCTTGGTTGGTTTTCCTTTAAATCTTTTGTTTCAATCATATAAGAATCGAAAATGATATTTTCATCTGGGTATTCGTATCCCCAATACCACTGATAACCAACAGCCTTAACTGTAACATCTACTTTTGGAATGGTGTCTTGCTTATATAAAATTTTAAATGAAGGAACTGCCATTACAATTAAAATCAAACATGGAATTAAAGTCCATAAAATTTCAACCGTAACATTATGAGTTCTTTTAGATGGAACCGGGTTTGCTGAAGCTCTAAATCTTACACAAGTGTAAATCATTAAAAACAAAACAAAAACACTAATTGCAATTATAATTGGAAGTAAAAGGTTATTATGAAAATTAACAATATCTCTCATTCCATCTGACGCTGGATTTTGAAAACCTAGCTGCCATTCTTTAGGCTGGTTAGCTAATGCTGAGGTTGTAAAGATTGCAGATAAAATTGTTAATATAAATTTTTTCATTTAATACGATCTATATAAAGTGTCTTTTTAAAAATTACACTTTTGTTTTCGCGACAAAATATCAATTTATAGTATAATTTACAATCGATAGCGCTGAAATTACTGCAGTTTCAGACCTTAGTATGTTTTCATTTATTTTGATTGGCTGAACACCTTTTAAAGCAAGAATCTGCTCTCTTTCTTCCCCAGAAAAATCACCCTCTGGACCAATTAAAACACAAGTTGGATTACTAGTTAATTTTTCTAAATCTATTTTTTTATTTTGAGAATTTAGATCAGTGAATATTAGATCCATTTTTTCATTACATAAAAAATCTTTTAAAGATTGTGGTTCTTCAATAGATGGTACATTTATTCGGTTAGATTGCTCAGCAGCCTCTATAATTACTTTTTCCAATCTTTCTTTATTAATTTTTCTAACTATCGTTCTATCAAATATAATAGGTATGAACTTTGTAACCCCGAGTTCTGTTGCTTTTTGAATCATGAAGCTAAAATAATTTGATTTAATAGGTGAAAAAGCTAGCCATATTTCTTTTGTACTTTCTTTTTGTCTTAATTGTTTTGTAATATCAAATTCAACTATATTTTTTGAAATATTTAAAACTTTTGCCTCCCATTCTCCACTACTATTAAATAAAGAAAAAACTTCATTTTCTTTTATTCTCATTACTTTACTTACATAATGTGATTGTGCCTTGTTCAATTTACTAATCATGTTAGTCGACAGAGGGTCTGAAAAAAATAATCTAATATTGCTCATTTATGTTAAGTTAGTTTATGAAAAATATTAAAGCAATAATTTTTGATGCTTACGGTACATTGTTTGATGTCAATTCTGCTGCTGAAAAGTGTAAAGATAAAATTGGAGATAAGTGGGAAGGTTTTGCAAATTACTGGAGAACTACCCAATTAGAATACACCTGGCTTAGAAGTCTGATGAAAAGACACAAAGATTTTTTGGAAATTACAGAGGACAGCTTAGACAAATCTATGAAAGCTTTTAACATAGATTCTTCTATGAAAGGTGAATTGTTAAATTTGTATAAAGTTCTTTCACCTTTTAAAGAAGTTCAAGAAGTTTTAAAAACACTTAAAGAAAAAAAATTGAAATTGGCCATTCTTTCAAATGGAACACCTTCTCTTTTAAATGAATTAGTCAAAAGTAACAAATTAGATAATTTATTTGATGATTTATTTTCTATTGAACAAGTTGGAGTTTATAAACCTGATTCTAAAGTTTACGACATGCCTATTAAGAAATATCAAATACAAAAAAATGAGGTAGCTTTTTTAAGTGCAAATACTTGGGATGTGTCTGGTGGAGGAAATTATGGTTACAATTCTATTTGGGTAAACAGAAATAATAATATTTTTGATAATTTAGATTATAGACCAAATTTAGAAATCAAAAATTTAAAAGATCTGCTACCCAATATAAAATCTAATTAGGATTACGCCTTATCTCCATAATCAGATATATGCTGTGGAATTCTTTTATTCTTTCCATACATAAAATGGTTTTCCATATTTTCTCTGTATCTACTTGCAGGTACTTTTAATCCAATAGATTCTGCTACTTCTCTTATTAACATTGGGTTAGCCCCACAACAAACACCAAGATAATTTACACCTAAAATATTTGCCCATTTTGCAAATTGACCTATTTCATACCTATTGCAAAAATGTGGATCTAAAGCTGTCGGAAATGTTCTTCCATGTGGTGATGGGCAACCACAATCATCTCTATCTGGCAAATTAAAAAAAGTTGGAAATTTTTTATTAGTTCTATAAGGAATTGGTAAAGCACCAACATGACATTGTACTGCTTTTCTTATCTCCTTTAAAAACGGCAACATTGTTGCTGGTCCTCTAAAACAATTCAATCCCACAACATCAGCTCCTCTTTGCTCCAACTCTTTACAGGTATCCACTACAGACTTTCCATCTCTCATTTTATTTTCACCCATGGGAGAAATAGTTAATACAGTGGGAAGATTAGCTTTTTTCATAACCTCTAAAGCCTTAAAAGCTTCTTCAGCATAATAAAAAGTTTCACCAATTAACATATCAGCACCCTCATCTACTGCCCATCCAATCATTTCTGAAAACATACTCTCAACTTCTTTTTGAGCTTGCTTATCATTTTCTTTCCAAATGTTTGAATTAGAAATATTTCCAGCCATTAAATTTGGCTTAGATCCTTTGGGTGTATCTAAGGCAACTTTTTTTGCTATTTTTAATGCAGAGCGATTTAGTGGTTCAAGCAATTCTTCTTTTCTAATAACACGCATTTTTTCTCGGTGTCCATTATAAGTAAATGCTTCCACAATATCTGATCCCGCGTGTTGAAATTCTCGATGTAAATTTTCAAGAACTTCGGGATGATCTAAAGAAACCATTGGTACAAACTCTCCTGATGCCATGTAGCCTCGTCTTTCGATTTCAAATAAAAAACCTTCAGCACATATTACTGGTCCTTTATCTAATCTTTCTTTTAACTTATTTGTTGTCATTTTTTTTCTCCAAGTTAATGGAGAAAAGTAGCTAATTGAAAACTAAGAGGATAAAAACTAGCCCTTCTCTCCTTTTTAGTGCTTTAGCAAAATGCTGGGTGCACAATACGGTTCAAATACCCGGTTTAAATTTTAGAAATTCTAAAAAAAAACCACCTAATAAAGCGGTGGTTAAAAAGTCGCTTTAGCAGGTTTTTATAAAGCGCTCTGCAATTTAACTTAAATCAGCGCTGATTAATAAAAACATAATTTAAGTCTAATGTCAAAGCCTTAAATTGAATTTACCAAGACGAATTTGGCCCTTTAAGAAACTCTATTTCCTGCTCCGTAGACTCTCTTCCAAGAACTTTATTTCTGTGAGGATATCTATGAAACTGTCTGATTGCTTTAGTATGATCTTTCCAAAATTTTTTTATATCAACTAAACTTGGATGATCCCTTAAATATTTGTCTAACAAAAAATATGCCATTTCATGATCTAGAATTTCTTCACTATGAATTAATGGTAATAACATAAAAAGTCTTTGAGATTGATCCATCTCTTCAAGAAAACCTGCGTGAACAGCGTCACTAACAATTAAGCGAGCTTTTGTGTCTTGTTCAAAAGCTTTTTTATCATCTCTAAAAATATTTCTTGAAAATTGATCAAATAAAATAATCAAGGCCAAGGCTCCCATTGGAGTGTCTTGCCATTCATCATATTCATTGGAGCTTGCTAGCTCATAGTCTTTTAAAAAATTATCTTTTATTAATTGATCAAATTCTACATCTTTTTTAAACCTTTTTTCAGAAGGTGTTTCTACAAACCAAAAATCTAAAACTGCTTGAGCTCTTGGACTCATACTCTTTTCTCATCAAAGTTTTTATTTAATTTTAAACTAATGGTTCTTGAGTTTTGGCTATTCCAATTAGATAATGATTTTAATATTGGGATCAATGATGTTCCAAATACAGTTAATGAATACTCTACTTTGGGGGGCATTATTTGTTTTACCTCTCTATTAACTAAACCATCTTGTTCTAATTCTTTTAATTGTTTTGATAACATCTGCTGAGTAACTTTAGATAATATCTTTTTAAGTTCTCCAAATCTTACTTTTTTTTTAAAAAATAGATTAAAAAGAATTCTTATCTTCCATTTACCGCCTAAAAAATAAGTGGCTCTTTCAGCAGGACATTCAGCTATATGTTTCATGGTATGATTTTATATACTAGTATGATTTAATTGCGTTATTGCTATATCAGTAACAAAGTACTAGATACAAGTCAAATTAATCGAAAGGGTAAAAATGACTAAAGGACAAAATGCAGGTAACGGGCCAATCGCAGTTGAAGTTACAAAAGATAAATCTTACTATTGGTGTTCGTGTGGAAAGAGCACAAAACAACCTTTTTGTGATGGATCGCATAAAGGTACAGAATTTACTCCAGTGGCATACAAGGCTGAAGAAACTAAAAAAATGTTTTTTTGCGCCTGCAAACAAACTAACAATCAACCATTTTGTGATGGTTCACACAGCAAGTAACAAAGGATAAAATGGAAAATTTAAATAATAAAGTTAATAATTTTTTTTCAAATATTGATGCTCTAGCCTCTTTAATTTTTAGGTTTGGGATAGGTATTGCTTTTATTATTCATGGTGCAAAAAAATTTCCATTACCTCCTCAAGGATTAATTGAATATTTTGGCTTGTCTCCCGTTTTAGCATCAACGGTTGCTTTATCTGAACTATTGTCAGGATTGGTGTTGATAATAAGTGGTTTTATTAAAAATCCTTTTGGAAATATACTCACAAGACTATCAGGGCTTAACATAACTATTTTAATGATTACTATTCTTATCTTTGCTCACAAAGACTGGTTCTTCACAACAAAACTATTTACTAGTGAACAAATATTTCTTTTAATTGGTGGAGTTTATTTTTTAATTAAAGGTAATAGAACATAATCATGAGTCAAATCGAAGTAGAAAAAATAATAGAACCAGTTGCAGCATCAGATGGCGCTGGAGTTAAATTAAAAAGAAGTATTGGCACCCATCTTATTGATTATCATGATCCTTTTTTAATGTTAGATGAGTTTGGTTCAGAGAATAAGGATGATTATATTGGAGGCTTCCCTCCCCACCCTCATAGAGGAATTGAAACTGTTACTTATATGTTAAGTGGTGAATTTGAGCATGAAGATAGCACTGGAGCTAAAGGTAGAATGTCTTCTGGGGATGTTCAATGGATGAAAACTGGTGGTGGAATAATTCATTCTGAAATGCCGGCAATGACAGAGGGCAAACTTCATGGATTTCAATTGTGGGTAAATATGCCAGCAAAATTAAAAATGAACAAACCTGAATATATTTATATTGATGCAGATAAAATGAGCACTCATAAAGATGATGATAAAACAGTTAAAGTAATTGCTGGAAAGTTTGGTGATGCTGAAGGACCTGTTAAAGGCCATAACGTTGAACCTGTTTACTTTGATGTGGAGATTGAAGAAGGTAAAGAGTTTAACTTTGATCTTCCCTCTACACACAATTCTTTAATTTACTTAATTGAGGGGGAAATCAAGGTTGGAGATCAAAACCATGATCAAGCTAAAAACTCTACTTTAATTATTCTAACTAGAGGTGAAAAGTTAAAAGTTTTCAGTTTAACTAAAGCTAAATTTTTACTTATATCAGGTAAACCAATAGGAGAACCTATTGCAAGAGGTGGTCCATTTGTAATGAACACTAAAGCAGAAATCTTGCAAGCTGTGCAAGATTATCATAACGGTACATTTGTAAAATAATGAAAAAAATTGAAATAGAAAAATTTGGTAGTCCTGAAGTTTTAGCAATTAAAGATGTTAAAATAGGCAAACCAGGTCCGGAGGAAGTTCTTATAAAAAATTTATCAATTGGTCTTAACTATATCGATGTTTATCACCGAACAGGTTTGTACCCTATTCCTCTTCCAAGTGGGATTGGTTTAGAGGCTTGTGGAATAATTGAGGAAGTTGGTTCTGAAGTAAACCTATTTAAAGTTGGTGACAGAGTTGCCCACTCTTCAATGCCAATTGGGAGTTATTCTGAAAAACAATTATTTCCTCAAGAAAAATTAGTTTTAGTTCCTGACGGAATTTCAGATGAAATTGCATCTTGTATTATGCTTAAAGGAATTACTGCTGAGTATTTATTACATAGAGCTTACCCAATTAACAAAGGTGATAAAGTTTTATACCATGCAGCAGCTGGTGGTGTTGGTCAAATTTTATGTCAGTGGGCTAATTCATTAGGAGCTGAAGTTATCGGAACGGTTGGCTCTAAAGAAAAGGAAGCTATTGCTAAAAAAAATGGCTGTCATCATGTGATAAACTATACTGATAAAAATTTTGTTGAAGAGGTAGAAAAAATTGTAGGTAAAAATGGGGTTGATGTTGTCTATGATGGCGTTGGTATAAAAACATTTGATGGATCAATTGAAGTATTAAAAGTTAGAGGCATGATGGTAGCGTTTGGTAATGCATCAGGCTATGTTGACACTATAGACGTTAAGAAACATATTAATGCAAAAGGGTTATTTTTTACTCGTCCATCAATTGCACATTATACAATGACAAGAGAAGAGTTAGTTGAATCTGCAAAAAAAGTTTTTGATGCTGTATTATCTGGAAAATTTAAAGTTGAAGTTTTTAAAAAATATTCTTTAAGTGAAGCAAAAAAAGCTCATGAAGAATTAGAAGCAAGATTGTTAACGGGTCCTGCGGTAATCATTCCTAATTAGTCTAAGTCAACATCCATATCAGACATGTGTAGCTTTAAAGCATTTGTTGACACATGAATTTCTCTAATAAAAAAAATTATAGAAATAATCATTGAAAGACAACATGATCCAAAAATTAACCTAGCTATAAAAATTTCATTCATATAAAGACCTAGTACTGTCAGCATGTTAAATAAAAAGCCAAATGCTGCAAACATGATAGTCCATCTAAGAAGGGTAATTCTTCCACTTAAATTAATAAACTGTTTTTTCCATTCATGAGGGATATGATTTTCATAAACATGCTCATCATGAAGCTCTCTAATCAATTTACTTAATGAGTGAAATCTATTGCTATAGATGTTCATCAGCAAAGGAATGGCTGGAAACATTAGGGCTGTGACTGTGTAATCTATATTCATACGAATCAATTTGATTATCAATCTTGCCTTTGTTATTTACAAGTAGATTTTATGAACCAAATAAACAATTTTATCGATTTAATAAGATTAAAAAAACCAATTGGCTTTATGCTTCTATTTTGGCCATGTAGCTGGGGATTAACTTTGGCTTATGACTTTTCTACACAATTAAATAATTATTTTTTTTACTTAATCTTATTTTTTTTAGGCTCAGTGTTAATGAGATCTGCAGGTTGTATTGTTAATGATATTCTTGACAAAGAGTTTGATAAAAAAGTATTTAGAACAAAAGATCGTCCAATAGCTTCCAATCAAATTTCAATTAAGCTTGGTATTTTTTATGTTATTATTTTATGTTTCTTAGCATTATTGGTATTATTAAATTTCAATTCATTTACTATTTTCTTAGCCCTAGGATCAATGCCACTTGCTTTTACCTATCCTTTAATGAAAAGGTTTACTTACTGGCCTCAATTATTTTTGGGTATTACTTTTAACTATGGCTTAATACTAGGTTGGACAGCAATAAAAGGTCAAATAGATTTTGTTCCAATCATTTTCTATTTGGGAGCCATATTTTGGACACTGGGGTATGACACAATTTATGGATATCAAGACATTAAAGATGACGAAATAATAGGATTAAAATCAACTTCAATTAAATTTAAAAGTAATCCACATAAGTTTTTAATTATATGCTATTCAGTTTTTTTACTAAATCTTTTAATAACAGGCCTCTTTATGGAATTAAATAATTTTTATTACTTGGTATTCATGGTAATTTTTTTGCAAATATTTTACTTCCAGCTTAAAAAACTTGATATTAAGAATAACATTAAATGTTTAACCATATTTAAGTCTAATAACATCTTGGGTTTTTTGGTTTTTTTTGGTTTAATAATTGGTAAAATTTAAATGATGACTAGTATCCAAATTTTAAAACGGCTTTACAAAGACTATACTCAAAAATATGTAAAAAAGATTATAATTTCAGTTTTTTTTACAATATTATTAGCAGGAAGTACTTCTTCAGTTGCTTACTTATTAGATCCAGCAATCAAACAATTATTTATTGAACAAAAAAAAAATTTAATTTTTGTTATTCCTGGTTTAATTGTTTTGGCCTTTGTAATAAAAGCTGCTTCTTTATATATAGCCAAAGTAATAATGATTGGTGTATCTGTTGATGTAACTAAAGACATACAGGTTGATATGTTCTCCTCATTAATAAATGCAGATACCAAATTAGTAGACAACAAACACTCTGGCCAATTTATAACTAACTTAACTAATGATGTTGGGCAAATTACCAATCTTGTTAGCACTGTAATTCTAAATTTATTTAAAGATAGTTTTACCTTAGCGGGTTTGCTATCAGTAATGTTTTATCAAAATTGGAAGTTAGCTTTATTTGCTATAATTATGATACCTGTTGCTTCGGTTGCAGCTAAATCACTGGGGAAAAGAATTGGAAAAGTGACAACTCAACAAATGGATCATGCTGGGTTTCTTAATTCATATCTAATTGAAATTTTTAAAAACCATAAACTAGCTAAAATTTTTCAAAGAGAAATTTATGAACAAGAAAGAGCAAATAGGTATATTGAAGATTTAAAAAAGTCTTCACGAAAAATAAATGTTGTTTTTGTAAGGGCTTCACCAATTATGGAAGTGCTTACTGGTATAATGATAGCATTTTTAATTTATTTTTCAGCAAAACTTATTGCAAAAAATGAACTTGAGGTTGGTAATTTCTTTTCTTTTTTAGCGGCCATGATGTTGGCCTATCAACCAGTTAGGTCCTTAGCTACTTTAAATATTGCCATCCAACAAGGCCTCGCTGGAGCCAGAAGAGTACTTCCAATAATTGATTATATTCCTGAAATTCAGAACTCGCAAGATTCAAAAGAATTGTTGGTAAATGAAGGAGAGATTAGTTTTGAAAAAATTGACTTTAATTATTCTAACGATGAGTCTCAAATTTTAAACTCGATAAATCTTAGTATACCAGGTAAAAAAATGACAGCATTAGTCGGTCATAGTGGAGCTGGAAAATCGACTATTTTAAATCTCATACCTAGATTTTATAACGCAAATTCAGGAGATATTAAAATTGATAACCAATCTATTTATAAGTCAACGGTTTACTCTTTAAGAAAAAAAATATCTTTAGTTAGTCAAGATACAACATTATTTGATGATACAATTTTTAATAATATTGCTTACGCAAATTTAGATGCCTCGATAAAAGAGGTAGAAGAAGCAGCAAGATATTCTTTTGCTGATGAATTTATTGAAAAGTTGCCCAAGAAATACGATACCTTAATTGGTGAGAATGGAGTTAGGCTCTCTGGTGGGGAAAAACAAAGATTGTCAATAGCTAGGGCTATACTTAAAAAAAGTCCAATCATACTATTGGATGAAGCCACATCATCTCTAGATGCCGAAACAGAAAGTAAAATTCAAAAAGCTATAGGCTTTTTAACAAAAGGAAGAACAACAATCGTAATTGCCCATAGACTTTCAACTATTCTAAATGCAGAAAAAATATATGTTATAGATAAAGGTAAAGTTGCAGGACAAGGCAAACATGATGATCTGTTAATTTCATCTAACATATATAAAAATTTTTATGAAAAACAGATAAGAAAATCTTAATGTTAATTGCCTATAGGATATTAATTAACTTTACATTTATCCTATCTCCAATAATTTTAATATTCAGATTGTTAAAAAAAAAAGAAGATCCAAAAAGATTCGTTGAAAAAATTGGTTTTTTTAAGAAGTTAAAAATAAAAGGTAACTTAATATGGTTTCATGGAGCAAGTGTTGGTGAATTACAAAGTATTATTCCATTGTTAGAAAAATTTGAAAAAAATAAAAAAATTAAACAGATACTAATTACATCAAATACCCTTAGTTCAGCAAAAGTTATTGAAAAATTAAAATCAAAAAAAGTTGTTCACCAATTTTTTCCAATAGATACTAATTATATAATAAATAAATTTATTAATTATTGGCAACCTTCTAAGGCTTTTTTCATAGATTCAGAAATTTGGCCAAATACAGTTTTAAAACTTAAGCAAAAAAAAATACGTACAATTTTGATTAATGGAAGAATTACAAATAAAAGTTACAAACGATGGAAATTTTTTTCTAAATTTGCAAACAAAATTTTTTCTAATTTAGATTTATGTTTGGCATCAAGTAAAGAGTCTTTTAAGTATCTAAAAAATCTAGGAGTTGAAAATATTAAATTTATCGGGAATTTAAAATTTTCACAATCTCAAAAAGAAAAAATTAATATTGATAAAAAACTAGAAAATTTTTTACAAAATAAGAACATTTGGTGTGCAGCTAGCACTCATAAAACTGAGGAAGTTATATGTGGTATGGCACATATTAAATTAAAAAAAAAAATTAAAAATTTACTTACAATTATAATACCCAGACATATCAGCAGATGTACCCAAATAAAAAAAGATTTAGAAAAATTAAATCTTGTGGTTCATACAATTGGATCAGATAGTAATTTAACCAAAAACACTGATATTTTTTTGATAAATTCCTATGGCAAAACTAAAATTTTTTTTAACAATTCGGAACATGTTTTTCTTGGAGGATCATTAATAAAACATGGTGGTCAAAACCCACTTGAGCCGGCAATGTTAGGTTGCAATATTTTACATGGTCCATATGTGAATAATTTTAAAGAAATATATCAATTACTAAATGGAAGCGGAATTTCACAAAAAATTCAAAATCAAAATCATTTAATTAAATCCCTTGAAAAGTTATTTAATAAACGAAGGGAAACAAATAAAACTCAAAAAAAACTGAAATTAATTGGTAAAAATATTTTAGAAAAATCTTATAATCATATTAATTTAAATTAAATTATGATTTTTAAAAAACCAGATTTTTGGGATAAAAATAAACCAAGCATTATTTCTTTTTTGTTGATGCCACTCACCTTACCTCTTCATATTAATAATTTTTTTTTAAATCAATTCAAAAAAGCTCCGTCAAAAAAAATTTATTCTATTTGCGTTGGCAATATTTATGTAGGTGGAACTGGAAAAACACCAACAACAATAAAATTATTTAAAATATTAGAAAAAATTTATAAAAAAGTTACAACTGCAAAAAAATTTTACTCTTCTCAAGAGGATGAGATCAACTTACTAAAAAAAAAAACAAATTTTTTAACTTCTAAAAATAGACCACAAATAATTAAGAAAGCTATAAACAAAGGATTTAAGATCATTATTTTTGATGATGGACTACAGGATAAAAATATTAATTATGATTTAAAAATTGTTTGTTTTGATACTCTAAGTTGGATTGGAAATGGTCAGTTAATTCCTGCTGGCCCTTTGAGAGAAAAAATAAGCAGCTTAAAAAAGTATGATGTAGTTTTTTTAAAAGATATAGCAAAAAAAAATAACAAAATAATTAAATTGATTAAAAATATTAATCCTAATATCAAAATTTTTAATACAAAATATGTAATAAGAAACTTAAAAAAATTCAATTTAAAGAAAAAATATATTATTTTTTCAGGTATTGGTAATCCTAATATCTTCCAAACTTTTTTGAAAAAAAATAAATTTAATATTGTCAATAATATTATTTTTCCTGATCACTATAAATATAAAAAAAATGATATAATAAAGATTATTAAAAAAGCTCAAAATATAAATGCACAAATTATTACAACTGAAAAAGATTTTATTAAAATACCTAAAAATTATCAAAGTAAGTTAGATTATATAGATATTGATATGAAAATTAATCAATCTAATAATTTTATGAAATTTTTAAAAGAGAAAATAAATGACTAAGTTAAAATACTTTGTTCAATTTCTGGTGATAGTTTTTTTATTTTTCATATACAAAATAATTGGCTTAAGATTTTCATCAATATTATCAGGATACATTATGCTGTTATTTGGTCCTTTGTTTAGATCAAAAAATTTATCTAATAATAATTTAAAGAAAGCCTTACCAAATTCAACTGATAGTCAAAGAAAAAAAATTTTAGACCAAATGTGGTTTAATTACGGGCAAATATTATCTGAGTATATGTTTATTAAAAATTTTAGAAAATCTGAAAAATTTTCAAAAAAAGTTTCAGTAGTAAATCAAAAAGTTTTAGAAATAATTAAATCAGAAACAAATCCTGTTATTTTTATATCTGGTCATTTTAATAATTTTGAATTAATGGCAATGCATATAGAGAAGTCTGGTATCGACCTCGCTGCAATTTACAGACCTTTGAATAATACATTTTTGAATCCCATAATGGAACAAATTAGAAAAAGATATATTTGTAAAAAACAAATTAAAAAAGGTATTTCTGGAACAAAACAATTATTGAAACATTTTAAAAAAAAAACTTCGATTGCATTAATGATTGATCAAAGGGTTTCTGAAGGTATTAGAAGTAATTTTTTTGATAAAGAGGCTTTAACTACCACAATTCCAGCTCAATTTATTAAAAAATACAATGTAAAAGTAGTGCCAATTTATATTGAAAGATTTAAAGATAATAATTTTAAAATTGAAATTTATGATCCTATAACTTTTAAAAAAGATGAGACAATAAATTCAATAACATTACACTTAAATAAAATTTTAGAAAAAATGATTATGAGAAATCCAGAACAATGGATTTGGATGCATAATAGATGGAAATAAACTAATTATTTTTATCCCTTTTTTTTGATGCCTCAACATAAGAGAAATAAGGTTCTTGTAAATCTACATTCCAATAATTTAAATTATCAAGTGCAATTTTCTTTCCTGATATTGCACAAATTATATAGTCACCCTCTTCAATAATTTCAAAATTGTTTGGTAAATATTTAATTTTAGCTAATTTTTTTAACATTTTTAGTTTATACACACTATTATATGAAAATTGGAATAATTGGAAGTGGTGGAAGAGAGCATGCATTATGCAGTACACTAAAAAAATCAACCAAAATTAAAGAGATTTATTGCTTTCCTGGCAACGCAGGTACACACAGAATTGCAAAAAACATTAAATTAGATTTAAATAATTTTGATTTATTAAAAAATTTTATTAAAAAAAATAATATAGATATAATAATTATTGGACCAGAGAAACCATTGGTAGACGGAATTGTCGATTTTTTTGATAAAAATAAAATTAAAGTTTTTGGTCCAAATAAGTTAGCTTCAAAATTAGAAGGATCAAAAATTTTTACAAAAGAATTATGTAATAAATATCAAATTCCAACCCCGGATTTTGGTGTTTATGATGATATCGCATCTTCATTAGCATTTTTAAAGCAATGTAAATATCCAGTAGTTATTAAAGCAGATGGGCTTGCTGCAGGAAAAGGTGTTTATATCTGTGAAACAAAAGAACAATCAAAAACTGCTGTTATTGAAATTTTTGATGGAAAATTTGGTAAAACAAATCAGGTATTAATTGAAGAATTTCTTCAAGGAGAAGAAATGAGTTTTTTTATAATTTCAGATGGTAAAACTTTTAAAAAATTTGGATCGGCTCAAGACCACAAAAGAGTTGGTGAAGGAGACAAGGGGTTAAACACAGGTGGTATGGGGGCTTACTCACCCTCAAGAATGGAAAGTGATATCTTAGATAAAAAAATATTAACAAAGATAATTAAACCAACTTTAAAAGGTTTAAATGACCTACATACTAATTTTAAAGGTTTTTTATATGCAGGTATAATGGTTGTAAAAAATGAACCTTATCTAATTGAGTATAATGTGAGAATGGGAGACCCAGAATGTCAAACAATTTTGCCCAGACTTAAAACAGATTTTTTTGAAATTATCAAATCAGTTATTAATCAAAATTTACATAATCAAAAAATTGAGTGGCATGAAGATAAAAGTATTAGCGTTGTTCTGTGTTCTAAAGGGTATCCAGAAAAATATGAAAATAATGTTGAAATTAAAGACTTAGATAAAATTAAACTAGATAATAATAATTTTATATTTCATGCAGGTACAAAAAGAGAGAATTTAAAAATTTTTTCTAATGGCGGTAGAGTTTTAAATTTTGTTTCAATGTCAAAAAATTTTAAAGATGCTAGAGAACAAGCCTTAACTTTAATCAAAGATTTAAATTGGAGCAATGGGTTTTATAGAAGAGATATAGGCAACAAAGTTATAGATGAATGAGAATAATAAGTGGAAATTTTAAGGGAAAAAAACTTTTTTTACCCAACGACAAACTCACAAGACCATTAAAAGATGTTGTAAAAGAATCTATTTTTAATTTAATTCTACACTCAAAAAAATTTAATTTAGTTATTGAAAACTCATTAATTTTAGATTTATTTTCAGGTACAGGTTCATTTGGAATAGAGTGTATTTCTAGGAAAGCAAAAAAAGTAATTTTTTTTGAAAACTATCCAGAAGCAATAAAAATTCTAGAAAAAAATTTAAATTTACTTAAAAATATAGATGGCTTTGAAATCTATAAACAAGATTTTTTTAATTTTTTTTCATCTAATAGAGGTTTAAGTGCAAAATTTGATATTATTTTTGTTGATCCGCCCTACAAAGAAAAAAAAATAAACGAAATTATAGAAATAATTTTAGAAAAAAAAATACTCTCCCAAAATGGGATCTTAATAATTCATAGGCATAAAAAAGATAATATAAAACTTACAAATAAGTTAAGAATTATTGAAGATAGAACTTATGGAATTTCTAAAATACTATTTGGTAATTAGGTTTTTTTTTGTTTGTTGCTTTATTAATTCCACTGCAGGCTGATTAAAAGGGTTAATTTTCATTAATCTACTAAGTAGTATTGTCTCTAATATAAAAAAAATAAATATTTCTCCAAGAGTTTCTTCATTTCTATTATTGATTACAAAGCTTCTATAAGGAATTTTTTTTTGTTTAAACACTTTCTCAGTAGCAATAAACTGAGAATATGAAATGTCATTAAGACTTTTATTTTTTAAATACAAGTGAGTTTTAAGAAGTTGAGTGTCTCTAATTTTTTTTGAATTCTTTTCTTTCACAAAGAAAAATGTAAAAAAATTATTTTTTACACCATCTAAATAATATTGCATTAAGCTATGATTATCTTTAGGCATAATTGATATCATCGGCAATATTCCTTTACTTTTTTTTCCCAAACTTTCTGCAACTAGTTGCTGATACCAATAGAATAAATCATTTGATTTATCGTCATAATTTAAAATTATCGAGTTGGTTTTTTTTTGATTAGTTAAATAAAAGATATTTGAAACATCTTGAATTAATGAATTAATAAAATACTTGTTATCAACTAGCTTGTTAAGTCTTCTAAATTTTTCAGGCTTAAAACCCATTAATTGTGCTGGCAACATTCCAACCTCTGATAACACTGAATACCTGCCACCAATAAAGTTATTATGATGAATAACTTCAGATTTTAATTTATGTGCTAATTCTAATAGATAGCTTTTTCTATTTTCTGTTATAAAAATATTTGCATCTTTTTTATTAATTAAAATATTTGAATTTGAAATAGTTTCTAATGTATTTCCTGATTTTGAAATAATCAGTGTTATTTTTTTTTTATTATCATCTTTAAATAGGGTATTTGAAAAATTATCGACGAATGTAAATTTTTTGTGCTTAGGCTGTAAAAATTTATATATTGCTTTTGCTCCTAAAATAGATCCTCCCATTCCAATTAACAGTATCTGATTTATTTTTTTTAATTTTAGTAATATTTTTTTTGAAAATGAGTCTTTGTAATTTTTATTTAAGGATAAAATTACTTCACTTTTTTCTTTAATTACATCTTTATAAATATTCAAAATTTTTTTATTGTTTGTAGATTTTTTATTTAAAATAAAATTTATAAATTTTATATTTTTGCTCAACATCAAATTTATTTTATTTTTTCTAAAATGGATTTTTCTATTGATGTTGGCTTAGTTTTTTTTTCAACTTTAGAAGGTGAATCTTTATTTTCTTTACTGATTAAATCTTTAACTTCCTTATTTTTTGTATTACTATTTTTTACTTCGCCTTGTGGAACTGGAAGTTTTCCAAAGTCAGGTGGAAGAACTAAGGGGTTTTTTTTTTCAACTAAAAATTCATCTATTGGTGATTTTTTTTTTAATGTAAAACCCTCTCTCACATTCGAACATGACTCTAACAAAAACAGGCAAATAAAAATAACGGCAATTTTTTTCATGAAATTTTCTTTTTAAAAAGTTCTAAAATAATTAACAAAACAACTCCAATACTTATAAATATATCAGCTACATTGAAGATAAACCAATGAAAATTATTTATACTTATATCTATAAAATCTGGGACTGAAGAATAGAGGATTCTATCAAAAATGTTGCCTAAAGAGCCGCCAATTATCAATAAATAACTAATTTTTTCTAATCCATCGGCTTTATAGGATAGCCAGATAATTATAGATGTAATTGTTATAATTAATAACGTAAATAAATTATAATAGAAATCTTGCTCGAATGAAAACAAACCAAAAGCAATGCCATTGTTCCATATCAAGTGAAAATTTAAGAATGATGTAACAGAAATATTTAATTCACCTAGTGGTTGGGATAACTTTAAAATAATATACTTACTAACCCTATCTGACAGAAAAACTATAAATACAATTGTTAAGCTTATTATATTTTTTTTTAACACAGTATTAAGCACCATGTCTTTCACATGGTTGAGGACTTATTTTCCAGCAAACTGAACATTTATCACCTTTGGCTTTTTCTGTTTCAACCAAAATTTGATTCTGTTCAGTTTTTTCAACATGGGCTGATGAAGTAATGCATAATTCTGATAAATCAATATCTTTTACAATTTCAAATTTTTCTTTATTTAATTTAATCTTTAATATAGCCTCTAAACTTGAGCCAATAATTTTTACTGATCTTTTTTCCTCAATACTTAAATTGCATATATCTCTTATTTTGATCAATTCTAACCATTTTAAATTTAAATTATCATTTTTAAAATTAACTGGAAAATTAATAAACCTCTCTAAATGAATGCTTTTTTTATTACCAACTAATTTAAATATTTCCTCTGTTGTAAAGGAAAGTATTGGCGCAAACCATTTTAAAAGTGCATTGAGAATTATTTTCAATAATAATATTGTTGACTGTCTTTTAGTTGAGTCTTTTGTATCACAGTACAAACAATCTTTTCTAATATCAAAATAAAATGCTGAGAGGTCAACGGTGCAAAAGTTTAGTAATTCTTTATAAAGGTTGTGAAAATCATAATTCTTAAAGTATTTTTTAAAATTTAAATCTAGTGAATAAATTTTATGAAGCATAAATTGTTCAAGCTCAGGAAGTTTTTTAATATCTACCTTATCTAGATTAGTTTCTTCAAGATCATCATTAATATTGCCAAGTAAATATCTAAATGTATTTCTAATTTTTCTGTAAGAATCAGCGTGTTGATCTAAAATCGAATAATCAATTCTTAAATCCTCAGCATAGTTAGAAGAGGCTACCCAAATTCTTAAAATATCAGCACCATAATTTTTAAGAATATCCTCAGGCGCAATTACATTGCCGACTGATTTTGACATCTTTAAACCTTTGCCATCAACTACAAAACCATGAGATAAAATTGACTCAAATGGAGCTCTACCCCTCGTTGCACAAGACTCCAATAATGAAGAATGAAACCATCCTCTATGCTGATCCGAACCTTCTAAATACATTGAGGCTGGCCATTTTAAATCCTGTCTTTTTTCTAAAACAAATGCATGAGTGGAGCCACTATCAAACCATACTTCTACAATATCACTCATTTTTTCATAATCTTCAGCTTTGTATTTGTCTCCTAAAAATTTTTGAGGATTGTCAGAAAACCAGCAATCAGAGCCCTCTTTTTCATAAATACTTGCAATATTTTCATTAACCCAATCATCGACTAAAGTTTCTTTTGTTTTTTTATGAACAAAAATAGGTAAAGGCACTCCCCAAACTCTTTGTCTTGAAACGCACCAATCCGGTCTAGTCTCTATCATTGCTTTTAGTCTTTCTTTCCCTTTACTGGGATAAAATACTGTTTCGTCTAATGCTTTTAGAGCTTTGCTTCTTAGTTTATGACTGTCCATTGAAATAAACCATTGTGGTGTAGCCCTATGTACCAATGGAGCCTTCGATCTCCATGAATGTGGATAGGAGTGAACCATCTCACCATTAGCTAAAAGTTTTTTTTGCTCTTTAAGTTTTTCTATAACTATAGAATTAGATTTAAAAATATGAAGTCCTTCAAACAATGGTACATTTTTTGTATATCTACCGTCTCCATCAACTGTTTCTATAGCTTTAATTCCATGATTAAGGCAAAGATTAAAGTCATCAGGACCATGGCTTGGCGCACAATGAACAATGCCTGTGCCTTGTTCTGTAGTTACAAATCTAGCTTCCAGCATTGGGATATCATAGTTATACCCTAGATCATAAAAAGGATGTCGACATATTGAGTCTTTAAATTCTTTACCTTTAAATTTCTTTAAAGTTTGATAATTAATAATATTGCAATCTTTAATAACACTCTCTAGTAAAGCCTCTGCAACTACTATTTTTCTGTTTTTAAATTCTCCATCATTAATTTGCATCAATAAGTAATCTAAACTCTCATTGTATGCTAATGCTTTATTTGCAGGAATTGTCCATGGAGTTGTGGTCCAAATTATAATATCACTTCCTTCTAATTCTTTTATTTTAGATGATGCAACAGTAAATGCTGCATAAATTGTATCAGACTTATGATCTTGATATTCTACTTCTGCATCAGCCAATGCAGTTTTTTCAACAGTAGACCACAGAACTGGTTTAAACCCCCTATACAGACTTCCTTCTTTTAAAAATTTTCCAAGCTCTCTGACAATCTGAGCTTCAGCATCAAAACTCATTGTTGAATAATAGTTTTCCCAATCCCCCACTACACCTAATCTTTTAAATTGACCCTTATGGACACCAATCCATTTTTCTGCAAAAACTCTACACTCTTTTCTAAATTCAACTATTGGAACTTCATTCTTATTCTTTTTGTTTTTTTTGTATTGTTCTTCAATTTTCCATTCAATCGGCAAACCATGGCAATCCCATCCCGGAACATATACAGAGTCTTTTCCATCCATTTGATGAAATTTAACTATAATGTCTTTTAAAATTTTATTGAGAGCAGTACCCATATGTATATTTCCATTTGCATATGGCGGTCCATCATGAAGCACAAATTTCTCTTGTCCTTTTCTTGAACTTCTAAGTTGTTGATATAAGTTAATTTCTTCCCAATATTTCAAAATTTCTGGCTCTCTAATCGACAAATTAGCTTTCATAGAAAAAGCAGTTTTTGGTAAGTTTATTTGAAATTTGTTCATTGAGTATTTTTTGCGATTAATAAATCACTTTTAATTTGTTTTCTTAATTGATCTACATTTTTAAATTTTTTTTCTTTTCTTATAAATCTTAGAAGTTCAACTGATAAATACTTATTATAAAGATTTCCAGAAAAATTAAATAAATGCACCTCTAGTAATAACTTCTTCTGGTTAAATGTGGGCCTGTACCCCAAATTAGCTATACCTTTAATGGGTGATTTGCTATTTTTTTTATAAACTCTCACTGCATAAACGCCTGGCTTTGCTAAAACATAATCTTTAATATCTATGTTGCATGTTGGAAAACCAATTTTTTTTCCTACCTGTCTTCCTTTTTTAACTTTGCCTATTACACACCAGTTTCTTTTTAAAAGCTTGTTAGCTTTATCTAAAAAACCTTCTTCTAAAAAATTTCTAATCAAAGAAGAGGATACAACTTTATCTTTTATTTTTAAAGGCTCTGGCTTAATAATTTTATAACCGTATTGAATTTCATAATTAATTAATTGAGAAACATCTCCTTCCCTTTTGTTACCAAATCTAAAATTATTGCTTACAAATATAAACTTTGCATTTAATTTTTTATAAATTATTTCTTTAATAAAACTTGAAGATTTAATTTTGGAAAATTTATTATCAAATTTTTTATTAATTATAAAATCAACATCTAGGTTTTTCAATAAATCAATTTTTTGATCAAAATTTGAAATTCTAAAATTTTTTATTTTTTTATTAAAAAACATTTTAGGCATTGGCTCAAAAGTTAAAACACCAATATTCAAATTAAATTTTTTTTTGAATTTTTTTGCCAAATTAAATAATTTTTGATGTCCTTGATGAACACCATCAAAATTACCAATGAGAATTATTGACCCTTTATGTTTTTTTTTTAAATTCAAGTTGTTATAAATTTTTATCAATTTTACCATTTCAATTCTGATTGAATATAATTGCAAACTACTTCATAGTTTTTTAAAACTTGGCCTAAACCACTTTTTTCAATTTCCTTTTTATGAACTCCATCACCAATTAACAAAGAGTCATAATTTAATAAATTTGCACCTTTAATGTCTGTATTTAGATTGTCTCCTATGCAAAGAATCTTTTTATTTTTATTGTTAGCTGATTGATTATAAACTTCTGGATAAGGTTTTCCAAAATACACAACTTCACCACCCATTTTTTCAAAAATCATTGCAACTGAACCAGCACATAATTCTCTTTTATTTCCCCTATCAACAATTAAATCAGGATTTGTACAAATCATTTTCTTATCAACTTTTTTTTCTAAAAGTTTTTTATAATAATTTAAATCCGTATCGTACTCATCAAATAAACCTGTACACAGTAAGTAATCAGATTTATTTAAATCCTCAGACTTCATTTTTTTAGAATCAATAAATAAATCAAAATCTCTGGGTGGCCCAATATGATAAAATTTTTGATTAAATAAATTATTTTTTAGGTATTTCAATGCTGCCTCACCAGAGGAGAATACGTGATCTCGGATATTTTCATCAAGACCCATTTTCTCTAAAAAAACTTTAACTGTATTTCTTGGTCTTGGAGCATTTGTAAGTAAAACATAATTCTTATTAATTTTGCCTAATTCATTGAGCACCTTGATGGCCTCTTTATGTAATATAATTCCATTATGAATTACTCCCCATAAATCTATATAAAATAAGCTATAATTTTGAACAATTGAGTTTAATCCTTCTTGATCTAAATTTTTAGTCATAAATTTATCTATAAACCATTAAATCTCTAATTTCCTATATTTTTGAGAAGTAATTTTGATGAGCATCTTGAAATAGCGGGTCCAGTATCTATATGAAGGTCATATTATAAAGGAGAATTTATGAAATTTAAACCGTTACACGATAGAGTTTTAATAGAAGTTTTAGACAGTAGTGAAAAAACTGCTGGAGGAATAATTATCCCTGATACAGCTCAAGAAAAACCCCAAGAGGGTAAAGTTGTTGCTGTTGGTGGTGGTGCAAAAACTGAAGATGGGAAGCTAATTCCAATGGATGTGAAAGTTGGAGACAAAGTTCTTTTTGGCAAATGGTCAGGAACTGAAATCAAAATAGATGGCAAAGAATACAGCATAATGAAAGAATCTGACATTATGGGTATTTCAGGCAAATAATTTAATTTAAAGGAGAAAGTAAAATGGCTAAAATTATAAAATTTGACGCTGAAGCAAGAGCGGCAATGATAAGAGGTGTTGATATACTTGCGAACACAGTAAAAGTTACTCTTGGACCAAAAGGTAGAAATGTTGTTATCGACAAATCTTATGGTGCTCCAAGAATTACTAAAGATGGTGTTTCTGTTGCTAAAGAAATTGATCTTGAAGATAAATTTGAAAACATGGGTGCACAAATGGTTAAGGAGGTTGCTAGCAAAACTAATGAAGAAGCTGGTGATGGTACGACTACTGCAACTATTTTAGCTCAGGCAATTGTAAGAGAAGGTGTTAAGTATGTTACTGCTGGAATGAATCCTATGGATGTTAAAAGAGGAATTGATGCAGCTGTAGAAAATGTAAAAGAAAACTTAATTGCTTCTGCAAAAAAAGTAAAAGATAGTGATGAAATTTCACAAGTAGGAACAATTTCTTCAAATGGTGATAAAGAAATAGGATCCATGATTGCAAAAGCAATGCAAAAAGTTGGTAATGAAGGTGTTATCACTGTTGAAGAAGCTAAAGGAATTGACACTGAACTTGATGTTGTTGAGGGTATGCAGTTTGATCGAGGCTATCTATCACCATACTTTATCACTAACAGTGATAAAATGACAACTGAGTTAGAAAATCCTTACATCTTATTGCATGAAAGTAAATTAACTAACTTACAGCCAATGGTTCCATTATTAGAAGCTGTTGTACAATCAAGTAGACCTTTAATGATTATCTCTGAAGATGTTGAGGGAGAGGCATTAGCCACTTTAGTTGTTAATAAACTAAGAGGTGGATTAAAAGTTGTTGCTGTTAAAGCGCCAGGTTTTGGTGATAGAAGAAAATCTATGCTTGAAGATATTGCTATACTAACTGGTGGCCAAGTAATTTCTCAAGACTTAGGAATTAAACTTGAAAATGTTAAACTTGAAGACCTTGGATCTTGCAAAAAGATTAAAGTTGATAAAGATAACAGTACAATAGTAAGTGGTAGTGGTAAAAAATCAGATATTGCAGCAAGATGTGATTCAATTAAAAAACAAGCTGATGAAACAACTTCTGATTACGATAAAGAAAAACTTCAAGAGAGACTTGCTAAATTAGCAGGAGGTGTTGCTGTCATTAAAGTTGGTGGTGCAACAGAAGTTGAGGTTAAAGAAAGAAAAGATAGAGTTGAAGATGCTTTAAACGCAACTAGAGCCGCTGTTGAAGAAGGTATTGTAACAGGTGGTGGATGTGCATTGTTATATGCTGCTCAAAATCTCGAAAACCTTAAAGTAAAAGGTGATGATCAAAAAGCAGGTGTAGATCTTGTTAGAAAAGCATTAGAAGCTCCTATCAGACAAATTACTAAAAATGCAGGAGTAGATGGTTCAGTAGTAGTTGGTAAATTACTAGAGCAGAAAAAAACATCATATGGTTATGATGCTCAAAATGAAGAGTATTGTGATATGTTTGCTAAAGGTATTATTGACCCAGTAAAAGTCGTAAGAACCGCTCTACAGGATGCTGCTTCAATTGCAGGTCTACTAGTAACCACAGAAGCTATGATTGCTGACAAACCAGAAGAAAAAGATGCTGGTGGTGGAATGCCTGGTGGAATGCCTGGTGGAATGGGCGGCATGGGCGGCATGGGTGGAATGGGTATGTAATCCCACGCTTTCTAAATAAATTTATAAAAGGGCAGTCTTTACTGCCCTTTTTTTATGTCTGTACTATAAATCTGCAGTGAAGTTTGCAGTGAAGTTGCAGTGAACTTTTGAATATGTTGTTGGAAGTTATTCTTAACTATTTACTTATTTTATAGGGATGCATATTTAGGTTTAAATCATCAAAAAATTTAAGGCGGTTTGGAATGTATTTATTTATTTTTACCACATCTTCTTTCATAATCTTATTTGATTTATACCTTACTCCTATCCAGCATAATACTGAATCAGCAAAATCTTCTGTTATATTGTTCGTCCCATATTCTGAACAATAAAAATCTTTATCCAACTCTCTTGCTTCTAACCATTTTGATTCTGAAAATAGTTTTCTATTAAATTCAAAAAGATGCATCGCTTCATGAATCATATTTTCATTACAAAGAGTATAAGAACCCTTGGTAATAATATATTTATTAGTACAATTAGATTTACTAATATTGATTGAATTTGGAGCATCTCTATTCACCCACCAATTTCCACCACTATTAAAAATATATATCTTTTTAACATGTTTTTTTAAAAAATGAGGTATTCGACCAAAAATTTTGGAGTAAAACAATGCTATCTCTTCTGATTCTTCAAAATTCTCTTTACTCTTATTATATTCAATAAATATTTCTAATGTAATGTTGTCCTCAAATTCTGCTAGAAATTTAAATGATCTAAAAGTTTTTATATCATCTCCACTATATTTTTTGTGTCTTTTTTTAAATATCTTTTTTTCTTTAAACATTATATTTTTAAAGGTTGTTGGATCTTTTGGGTGAAAAGGTTCAAAACCTAAACGATAATCACCATTACTATTAAATCGTCTTAAAGCATTATTATATACATAATTTTCAGAAATTTTTTTTTTGGCATTTTTATTTTTATTAATAAAACCTAGTTCCACTAATTTTTCATATATTTGTGCATCTGACCATTTTTTATTGATTTTAGATATTTTACCTTTTCCAGGGTTGATGCCATTTTTCCATTTAATAGTTCTTCCTTTAGCAAACCTTTTACATGTATTTTTAAAATTTCTTTTTTTACAAAATTTCTTATAATAATTATCATCTACTGAACAACTTTCATTTTTATCACACGAGAAGTATGCATATCCTGTGCCATCTAATGTTATATAAAAAACTAATGGTTTCGAATCTTTATCTTTTTGAATGTATTCAATAAATTTCTTAACTACACCCTCTGAGAGATATAACTCACCCTCCCCATCTACTTTTGCATTAACAATATTTGTGAAATTACAAAATAATAAAACCGAAAGTATATAAAGAGATAGTTTTCTCATATTTAACCCTAACCCAACTCTAATACTAAGTCATCTTTTGACTTGCTTTGGGATTTGACCTTAATTTAGATGAACTTAGATGAACAATTTTAGGAAAAGATAAGTAAATCAATACTCATTGAACTAGTGAATGAGAATGTAATCCCGTCTATTTAGACCTAAAAATTCTAAAAACCCCCGTTGTTAAACACTTCGGGGGTTTTTTTATGTCTGCACTATAGATAAACGTTGGATGAACAAATAGATGAACGTTAGATGAACAATTCATATCTAACTAAGTGAATAAAATTAAATCGGAATGAAAGTTTCGGGGGTTTTTTAATTCTTGATTACTTTATAAACTATTTTTTGCCAATTGTAGTGACGATCGATTGAGTGAACAATAACAATTCTACCACTTGTCATATCTATTAATATTTGTTGACCTGCATAACCATCCATTGCAAATACAACATTCTTCGTACCCCTAAGAGACATATGAAACTGGCCACCATATTGTTTAGTATATGCAAATACAGATTTAGTATCATCTTGTTTTTTCTTTTTATCAACTCTGTTGTCATAGATGTTTCTTAAATAGTCACCAATACAACTATCTGAATGGTAATCATTCATAATTGTTTTTGCTATTCGTAAATAATCTTCCGAAGTAGCAAAAAAACTATATCTTTGACTGCCTTTTACAATATCTTTTGAAGACCATGAAACTTTCATAAAGTGTACAGTATCTTTTACACCAACGTGATCAGTAAAGATTTCTTTTAATAGTTTCTCATAATCTTTACCGACTTTGTGTATCACATAGTTGATTGCAACATGAGTTGACATTGCACTGTAATTATAGGGAGAGTTTTCTTTTTTTTTCTTTGTACCTTGAAACCATTGCATACTTTCAAATACAGTTTTGTTATTGATAACTTTTTTTTTATCACCTTTAACATATCCATCACCTTTATATTTCTTTTCACCAATAATTTGGTGGTCTCCAGCGGTCATATTCAATACTTGTAATAAAGTGTTATCGGCATACAAAGTATTATTTAAAACAGCCCAATCATTCATTTTGGCATTTAGATCAATACCATACTTACAAACAGCATGACCTGTAACATAAGAGATCATAGATTTACCCATTGAGTTTGATCTTAAAACATTTTTATTTTTTTTAATTGCATCGTTATAATTTTTCTTATTGATAACAATCTTGCCATTTTCATATAACAAGTAATTAACTAATCCTGTTTTGTCTCTGTTATCTAATTGTTTTTGAACATATTGAGAAAGTT
>Ga0209091_10000876_pt1 | contig 27797 bp, 28 predicted proteins | sample ArcticOcean_MG_C_6_FD_187438 | JGI IMG/M metagenome (GOLD analysis project Ga0209091, IMG submission 187438) | Marine microbial communities from western Arctic Ocean - ArcticOcean_MG_CB8_128 (SPAdes) (version 2) | ecosystem: Environmental > Aquatic > Marine > Oceanic | place: Arctic Ocean...
ATTTTATAAAGCTCTTTCTTTGTTTTACTTATCTTTTTTTCTTTCTCCCTTAATTCGTAGGATAAATTATTTTTAGTTGCTGTATTTTTTTTTATATTTTTATTAAGTAGATTAATCTCTTTTTTAATTTCAAGTAAATCTTTTTCTGTTTTAGTAGCTGTATTTTCCGCAATTCCTAAGGATGCAAATATTAAAATACTAAAAAAAGTTAAGGCTTTAAAGATATTTTTTGACGACCAATTTTTATTCATTGAAGTTTATTAACGTTTTTCCTGTCATTTCTTTCGGCGGTTTTTGCCCCATAATATAAAGTATTGTTGGAGCTATATCTGACAGGCTACCAGTATTATTGATTGAACATTGCTTACCCATATATAGAAAAGGTACTAAATTTGTAGTATGTTGTGTATGCAATTGATTATTCTTTTCATCCATCATCAACTCTACATTTCCATGATCTGCTGTTATTAACATATGCCCATTATTCTTTTTTGTTGCATTAGAAACTTTACCAATACAATCATCTAGGCACTCAATCGCTTTAGTTGCCGCATCTATATTCCCTGTATGCCCTACCATGTCACCATTTGCATAATTGCAAATTATTACATCATATTTTTGACTAATTATTGCCTCACATAATTTATCTGTAACTTCATATGCGCTCATCTCGGGTTTTAAATCATATGTTTCTACTTTTGGTGATGGAACTAAAATTCTATCCTCACCTGGATATATATTTTCCTCTCCTCCGTTAAAAAAGAAAGTAACATGTGGAAATTTTTCTGTTTCTGCTATTCTCAATTGAGTTTTTCCTTGGTTTGAAATAAATTGTCCCAATGAGTTATTTATAAGAATTGATTTAAATACTGCTTGTGCTTTTTTTTGTTTTTTATCGTACTCAGTAAGCGTAAAGTAACTTAAATTTTTTGGGTAAGACCCACGATTAAATTTATCAAAAGTATCATTTAAAATTGCGTCAGTTATTTGTCTCGCGCGATCAGATCTAAAATTCATAAACATAATCGTGTCGTCGTCGTGTATTCCTTCAAATTTTTGATTTGTACTAATCAGTGTTGTGGATATAAATTCATCTGTTTCATTTCTACTATATGCTTCTTTTATTGCTTCTAGAGAGTCTTTTGCTTTATATTGAGATTTTGCATGCACCAATAAGTTAAATGCATTCTCCGTTCTTTCCCATCTATTATCTCTGTCCATTGCAAAAAAACGTCCGCATAAAGTTGCCAATTCCCCAGTGTTATATTTTTTGCAGGAATTTTCTATACTTTTAGTATATTTTTCAGCACTTTTAGGAGGGGTGTCACGCCCATCTAAAAAGGCATGTATGTAGACTGTTTCTAGGCCATTCTGTTTTGCTAGCAATAAAATAGCTTCAAAATGCTTTATATGGCTATGGACTCCACCGTCTGACAAAAGACCAAAAATATGGAGTGCTTTGTTATTTTTTTTAAGTGACTGAAAATTCTTATTTAATAAAGGCTCTGAAAAAAAAGTCTCGTTCTCAATGCTTAAATTTATTCGCTCTATGTCTTGGTGAATAACTCGACCAGCTCCAATATTTATATGCCCTACTTCAGAGTTACCCATTTGACCGGATGGAAGACCTACATGTGACTCCGATGCATTAATTAATGTGTTTGGATATTCTTTTTTCAGATTATCCCAATTAGGAGTATTAGCTTTAGCGATTGCATTATGTTCTTGGTCATCGCTATGACCGAAACCATCTAAAATAACTAAAACTATTGGGTTTTTTTTCATTTAATTTACAAAATTTATTTTCTTATGTCTCAAGCTTCAATTATAATGCCACTTTTCGATTTAGCTATGCTTTAATCACAAATGTTTTATATTTAAAAGGATATTTTTTTGGACTTGTCATTGAATGATTATTTATTAGTTTTTATTATTATCACTTCAGGGTTCTTACTTTTGTTTCCCCAGGCTCTATCTGGAGGCGTGAGAAGTGTTAATGTTAGGAATGCAGTATTACTTATGAATAGGGAAGCTTGTGTAATTATTGATGTTAGAAATAAAGAAAAGTTTAATGTCGGCCATATTGCAAATGCTATCAGTATACCCTTTACCAACCTTCCTGAATCTATAGATAGGCTTACGAAAGAGTCTAAAAAAACAATTTTAGTTTATTGTGATTCTGGTAATAGCTCAGGAAAGGCGATGAGACTTTTAAGTCAAAAAGGATTTGAAACGGTAATGAGTATTGAGGGTGGCTTTTCAGAATGGGTTAAATTGCAACTTCCTATTTCAGAGAAAAATACATGAAGAAAATTTTAATGTACACAAGTTCTTTCTGTCCTTATTGTTTAAATGCTGAAAGGCTATTGTCAGAGAAGGGTTTTGATATAATCGAAAAAATATCAGTAGATGAAGACCCTGAAGAATTAGCGAAAATGATAAAAGTGACAGGGAAGCGAACCGTTCCTCAAATATTTATAGATAAGTTATATATTGGGGGCTTTCAAGAGTTAAGGGCAGCTGACCTATCTGGGGAGTTAGATAAATTATTGACATGAATTAAAAATTTAGCGTTAAGACTTCATTCTTGTCGTTTAAAGGGCTAGAATAGCGTTTTAGTTTAATTAAACTTATAATACTTAAAAGATTGGGAATAAAAATATGGCAGCGGATAAGCAAAATAAATCAAAATCAAAATCAAAATCAAAAGTTAAAATAGGCGAAGAGAATCAGCCTGGATTTGCAATAGAGAAATTATATATAAAGGATGTATCAGTTGAGGTTCCAAATTCACCAGAGATATTTACTAGTCGGGAAACACCGAAGGTTACCGTAGAATTAAGTAATGAAACGAAACCTCTTGCGGATGACTTTTATGAAGTTTCACTGCAGCTAACAATAACTTCTAAAATTAACGAACAAACAGCTTTTGTAGTAGATCTAGTCCAAGCAGGAATTTTTGCTATTAAGAATATTCCAGATGAAGGATTAGAGAGTGTTCTGTCAATCACTTGCCCTAATATCTTATTTCCATATGCGAGAGAAGCAATTGCAAATTTTACTGTAAAAGCCGGTTTTAATCCTGTTCAATTGCAGCCAATAAATTTTGAAGCTTTATACATGCAAGAAAAACAGAAAAAAGATTCTAAAAAATCTTAAGATGACCTCTAAATTTTTTTTTAGGTTTGTTTTCTTTTTAGGTATTTTTTTTACGTTTTTTAGCTCGAGTGTTCACGCTGAATTTTTTTCTGTTAAGTCCAAAAGTCTAATTTTATTTGAAGGACCATCAACTTCAACTAAAAAAAAATTTATTGTAACTGAAGGGTACCCGCTTAAAGTTATTGTAAGTTTAAAAGACTGGAAAAAAGTAGAAGATCATTTAGGAAAGATTAGCTGGGCACAAACAAAAAATCTTGATCAAGAAAGAACCGTTATCACCCTGAAATCTCAAGCAACCATTTACAACAAACCAAGTACAAGCGAGGCTAAATTAGCATATATTGATAAGCTTGTTGTTCTTAATCTACTTTCACCAATGGTTACAGATGGCTGGATTAAAGTTAAATCTGTATCGATAGGCCTGGAAGGCTTTATTAAGGTAAATGAGGTTTGGGGAATATAGCTTGAAAATATGTATTCTTGGTGCTGGAGCCTGGGGATCGGCTTTAGCTATTCATTTGGCTAAATTACACCCAACTAAACTTTGGGCTAGAAACTCTGGACACGTATCTGGAATGAAGAAAGCCCAATCAAATCCTCTATATTTAGGTGATTTCAAATTTCCACCCTTTTTGCAGATTAGCGACGATATTAAATTAGCTTTATCTGATGTAGATTTGATAGTTTGTGCTGTACCTACTTCGGGGTTTAGACAAATCCTAAAGTCAATAAATGAGATTAATCAATCAACTCCAGTTATCTGGGCTAATAAGGGATTAGAGCAAGGGTCTGCTAAATTGCCTCACGAAATTGCTTTTGAAGAATTAGGTGATCCAAAGAAAAATAATCGACATTGGGGTGTTATTTCGGGCCCCAGTTTTGCTGCAGAATTAGTAAGGTCTCTTCCAACTGCATTAACTTTAGCCTCAACAAGTCAAGAGACCACAATATTTGCTGCAAATATTTTTCATCACCATAATTTGCGAGTTTATACCAGTCAGGATGTGGTAGGTGCATCAGTCGGCGGCGCATTAAAAAATGTCATAGCAATTGCTTCTGGAATTTCAGATGGAATGGGTTTTGGAAATAATGCTCGAGCAGCTTTGATAACTAGGGGTTTAGCTGAGATTTCAAGATTTGGCTCCCATTTAGGTGCGAACCAAGATACCTTTAGTGGTCTAGCTGGGTCAGGAGACTTAGTTTTAACTTGTACAGGAGAATACTCAAGAAATCGTGAAGTTGGTATTCAGTTGGCAAACGGACAACCTTTGAAAACTATTCTTAAAAATCTTGGACATGTTGCTGAAGGCGTCTACACAGCTACCGAAGTAATAAGAAGAATTGCTAACACAGAAATTGAGATGCCAATCACATCCGAGGTGAATAATGTGATTCAACTAGGAAAAGCACCAAAAGATGCTGTATTAGATCTCTTGGGACGTTCTATAAAGCCTGAGAATTAGATACCAGATTCAAAATTTATCTGACGCCATGCCTCATATAAAACAATAGCAACCGTATTAGACAAATTTAAACTTCTATTGTCCTTAACCATCGGAACCCTAATCTTTTCAGTTTCCAACATCTCATTAAGAATTTTTAAAGGCAACCCACGGGTTTCAGGGCCAAAAACAAAAGCATCTCCTTTCTTATATTTAAAGTCACCGTAATATTTAGTTGCTTTAGTGGTGACTGCAAAAACCCTATTACCTTTTAATTTTTCCAAACAGTCATTATAATTTTCATAAATATTAATTTTTGCGATATCATGATAATCAAGCCCTGCACGACGAACTTGCTTCTCATCTAAATTAAACCCTAGTGGCTTTATTAAATGCAAATTAGAAGATGTATTTACACAAAGGCGGATTATATTCCCAGTATTGGGCGGGATTTCAGGTTCATATAGAACAATATTAAACATATGATTAAAATTTAAACAGTTGTTATAAAAATAGTGTAAAATTAATTAACATATAGATATTTTATAAATTAATTAAATAAAATCAATTACTTAGGTGATATATGACCACCCAAAATTCAATAGAAAACCATGAAAAACTTCACTTTATTAAGCCTAAAGAGAAAATCAACAAAGATATTATAGAAAAATGGTCAAAGAAAGAAATCAAATCTCTTTTTCAGCTACCATTTAACGATTTAGTATATCAGGCTCATGTTGTTCACAGAGCCAATTTTAACCCCAATGAGGTTCAATTAAGTACATTACTATCAATTAAGACAGGTGGGTGTTCTGAAGATTGCGGGTATTGCCCACAATCAGCAAGATTTGATACAGAAGTTGATAATGAGCCATTGATGGATATTGCCGCGGTTTTAACTTCAGCAAAGCTTGCTAAAGATGCAGGAGCCAGTAGGTTTTGTATGGGAGCTGCATGGAGAGGCCCTAAAGAAAAAGATTTAAATTCCGTTAAAGAAATGATATCTAAAGTCAAGGAGCTAGGCCTTGAAACATGCGCTACATTGGGAATGCTTAAAGATGGTCAAGCCGAACAACTAAAAGAGGCCGGATTAGATTACTACAACCATAATCTAGATACATCCCCAGAGTTTTATGGGGACATTATATCAACTAGGACATATCAAGACAGATTAGATACTCTAGAGCGTGTCAGAGATGCATCAATAAATGTTTGTTGTGGTGGCATTGTTGGATTAGGAGAATCAATAGATGATCGGGTTAGTTTGATATCTCAACTAGCAAATATGAAAAGACCTCCAGAAAGTGTCCCAATTAATCTATTAACTCAAGTAGAGGGAACCCCTTTAAATAATATTGAAAAACTTGATCATTTTGATTTTATAAGGACAATTGCAATTGCAAGAATTACTATGCCAAAAAGTTTTGTAAGGCTATCTGCTGGAAGAGAGGTTATGGATGATGGTATTCAGGCTTTAGCATTTTTCTCTGGAGCAAATTCAATTTTCTATGGGGAGCAATTATTAACTACCGCCAACCCAGATATTGAAAAAGATAAAAAATTGTTTAATAGACTAAATCTTTCAACATTATAATATGTTGCATCAAGACTTATCAGAGGAGCTAAAAGATTTAGTTAGTAATGATTTAGATAGAAACAGAAAATCAATTCAAGACCTGAAAGAAGGAAAGATTAAAATTAATGGCAAGTGGGTCCATAATTTTTCTAGCAACGATTATCTTGGTTTAACACAAAATAAAATTATAAAAAAGTCCATAATTGATGGGATAAAAAAGTATGGGAATGGGTCTGGAGCATCTCATCTAATATCAGGTCATTATGAGATCCATGACCAACTAGAAAAAACGGCTGCAGAAAATTTAGGATTTGATAAAAGTATGATATTTTCTTCAGGGTTTATGGCAAATATAGGAGTTATCAATGCTTTATGCAATAGAAATGATGTAATTTTTTCTGATAAATTAAATCATGCCTCATTAAATGAGGCTGCATTATTAAGTAAATCAAAATTTATTCGATATAACCATTTAGACTTAGCACACCTAGAAAAATTACTTAAAGAAAATGAAGCAAGAAGAAAACTAATAATTTCAGATGCCGTGTTTAGTATGGATGGAGATCTAATAAACGTACCAGCATTAATAAATTTATGTGAAAAATATGATGCTTATCTATACGTTGATGATGCACATGGATATGGCGTACTAGGTAAGAATGGCCAGGGAATATTAGAACACTATTACCCAAAACTAAATTTAAATTATAGACAAAAGGAAAGAATAATCTATATGTTTACATTAGGAAAATCGGTGGGTATTTCAGGCGCTATAGTGGTAGCAAATAAAGAGATAGTTAATTATTTAATTCAAAAGACTAAATCTTATATTTATACAACAGCATCAGCCCCTGCAATTTCATGCGGAATTATTACCTCGCTATGTATAATTAAAAAAGGAAGAAATTTAAGAAATAACATTTTAAAGTCAATAAATTTACTAAGAGATAAAGTTGAAAATAAATCATTACTAGGTAAATCAGTTACACCAATTCAACCAATCATGATTAACAATACTAGCAAGACAATTCTGATTTCAGAAAGGCTTTTGGAGAAAGGGTTTTATGTTCCAGTAATAAGACCACCTACAGTTCCAAGCAAAACATCAAGACTAAGAATATCAATTTCAGCTTTACATGAATCTAAAGTAATTTTAAGGCTAGCTGAGCTAATAAATTTGAATACAAAGTAATAATGCATATCAAAATTATAGGCAAAGGTAGACCAATTGTTTTAATTCATGGCTGGGGTATGTCTGGAAAGATTTGGGAAGAATTCTCGAAGTTAATGAAGGATAAATATAAATTATATATTATTGATCTTCCAGGAATGGGTAAAAGCGAAATAATTAAGCCATATAAAATTGATACCCTAATAAATAAAATACATACGGTAATTCCAGAGAAGGTTACAATAATAGGCTGGTCATTGGGTGGACAAATTGCAATGAAATACTACTTAAAGTACCCAGAGGCTGTAAATTATTTAGTTTGTATATCATCAACCCCATGCTTTATCAAAAAACCAGGATGGGAATACGGTGTCAGTAGAATTTTTTTTTCTAAATTTAAACAAAATTTATTAAATAATTGGCAAAAAACTTTAAAGAAGTTTTTTTTATTACAAATGCAAAAAAATGAAGATAGAGCAAATATTTTAAAGAAGCTAGAAAATGATTTTATAGACCAGCTGCCACCAAAAAAAGAAGGTCTGGAAAAGTCATTAAAAATATTAGAAGAAATTGATATGCGACATGATATAAAGAATATAAATGTACCAACATTAATAATAGCTAGTAAAAAGGATGTAATCTCAGATTATAAAGCATCTGTTTGGATGCAAACAAAAATTAATGATTCAGAATTATTTATTTTTGATTCGGCAGGGCACATACCATTTATAAATTACAAAAGAAAATGCTTTCAGTTGATCGAAGATTTTTTAGGAGTTGGCTAGAAGGTGATCGATAAAGAATATAAGCGTAAAGTATTCAATAGATATGCAAAAACGTATGATCAGTATTCGTCCCTACAGGATAAAATATCGGATAATCTATTTAAAAAACTAGATTTAATAGATATAAGACCAAAAGTAATTTTAGATCTTGGATGTGGTACAGGAAGAAATGGAAAGATCTTAAAAGATAAATATAAAAAAATCAGATTAATTAATTATGATTTCTCTATCAATATGTTGCATGAGGCAAAAAATAAACAACATAATCTCTTTAATAAAATCTTAGGTATTAGTAATTCTGCTTTTGTATGTGGAGATATTGAAGAATTGTCTTTTCCTGAAAAGACATTCGATATAATTTGGTCTACAAGCTCTTTACAATGGGTTAATAATCTTTCAGAGACTTTTAAGAGAATACAATCAACATTAAAACCAGGAGGTTTGTTTATATTCAGTACATTTGGACCAAATACTCTTTTTGAATTAAAAAGTATTACAAAAAAAATATCAAATTATCAAAAAACAAATGATTTTATAGATATACAAAATATTAAAGACATACTAGTTGATGTAGGTCTGAGACATCCGGTTATTGAAACAGAAGAATTCCGTATGACCTATAAAGATATTAATACACTCTTTCTAGATTTAAAAAATATTGGGGCAACAAGTGGTTTTGAGAGTAAAAAAATTGGCCTATCTGGAAAATCGTATATAAAAATGATTTCTGATGGTTATAAGCAATATAGTTATGATGGTATTTTACCTGCAACATATGAGGCAGTATATGGATATGCATGGAACACTAATAGTAAATTGAATCCAAAATAATCAATATGAATAATTCTTTTTTTATTACTGGTACAGATACTCATATAGGTAAAACAGAAATTACTTGTGGATTAATTGAATTTTTTAAGAAAAAAGATTTTCTTGCATGCGGAATGAAGCCAGTTGCAGCTGGTATTGAAGTAATAAATAACGAAAGGATAAATGGTGACGTGCATAAATTTTTATCAATCAATAGTATAAAAAAACCAGTTGAAATTATTAATCCATATTCTTTTGATCAAGGAATCGCACCACATATTGCATCTAACTTATCAAATAATAAAATACTTTTTTCCAAAATTGAAGAAAATTTTAAAATAATTAAAAATGAATGTGAGTATTTATTTGTTGAAGGAGCTGGCGGCTATAGGGTACCTTTGACCAAAAATGAATCCATCCCAGATCTGATTAGCTTTCTTGATATACCAATAATTTTAGTTGTAGGGATTCGCTTAGGCTGTATTAATCATGCAATGCTTACTGTCGGGGCAATAAAAAATAACAATCATAATTTATATGGATGGGTTGCTAACTGCATTGATTCAAATATGGATGAAGTCGACGAAAATATTAGATATCTGGAAGATAATATTGAAGCCCCATTTATGGGAAAGGTGCCATTTCAAAAAGAAATTAACTCACTTGAAATATCAAATCACTTGGTGTGGCCCGGTAATTTATAAAGCCCATTCAGATAAATATAGTCCTCAATAGTCTTAGGTATAAGTTTCGTAATACCTATATTTTTATTCAATCTATTTCTAATTTCACTCGAAGATTCGTTATAAAAAGACATAGGTATAGTGTAGATTTTCCCATGATTCTGATTTTTAAGGGCATCAATATCATTAGTTATATTTTCATTAAAAAATATTTTTACATCAGCTGGCATTGTCTCTATGTCTGATTGCCCATCAACTCTTTTAATTAGAACTAAATGACAGTAGTTAAGAATTTCTTTCCATTGGTACCATGAATTTATCGTGGAAAAGACATCAGTGCCAAGGATGAAAAATAAAGTAGACCCGCTCCTTTTTTTAAAATATTTAAGAGTGTTAATTGTATAAGATATTTTTTTTTGGTTTAAATATTCATTAATTTCATAGTCTGAAAATTCAAAATAAATATCTTTGCAAATTATATTTAACATTTCTAATCTGTGATGAGGGGGACTTAGAATTTTATTGATAGGAGAGTTGCCAGTTGGTATAAATATTATTTTATTCAAACCAATTTTTTTTATACAGTTTTGAGCTATGGAGATATGAGCATTATGTATAGGGTCGAAGGCTCCACCAAACAATCCAAGTAGTTTTTTATCAACCATATTTATTTTCTAATTTGACCTGTTCCTAATACAATATATTTTAGTGAGGTTAGGCCTTCAAGCCCAACTGGACCTCGTGCATGAAACTTATCAGTAGATATCCCAATTTCTGCTCCCAAGCCATACTCAAAACCATCAGCAAAACGAGTTGAGGCATTTATCATGACGCTTGAAGAGTCGATTTCTCGGATAAATTTTTTACTATTACCCTGATTTTTTGTAATGATTGATTCAGTATGCTTCGATGAGTATTTATTAATATGGTCAATTGCTTCATCAATAGAATCGACAATTATAATTGAAATAATTGGGCCTAGATATTCCTCATAAAAATCTTCTTCTCTGGCCTCTGTAACACCAGAAATTATTTTTCTTGTTTCAGGGCACCCCCTTATTTCTATCTTTTTGCTATCAAATATTTTTTTTATTTTTGGCAGAAAATCTTTTGCTAATTTTGATGATACAACTAGAGATTCTAATGTATTACATGTTCCAAGTCTTTGAGTTTTGGAGTTATCAACAATATTAATCGCTGAATCTATATCAGCAAATTCATCAACATATATGTGACAATTTCCATCAAGATGTTTTATGACTGGTATTTTTGCATCATCAGTAATTTTTTTTATCAAATTCTTACCACCCCGGGGAATTATGACATCTACAAACTTACTCATTTTTATCAATTCACTCACTGCTTCCCTATCTGTCATTTTAATAATCTGTACAGAGCTAGAATGAAAACCAGATTTATTTAATGATTGAGTTATTAATTCACCTAAATATGTATTTGAGGTAATTGATTCCGAACCACCCCTTAAAATTATTGCATTACCTGATTTTATTGCTAATCCGGCTGCATCAATTGTTACGTTAGGCCTTGATTCATATATCATGCCTATAACTCCAAGCGAGACTCTCATTTGGCTAACTTTTATTCCTGACTTCATTGTTCTTTCGTTACTGATTTGACCAATTGGATCATTCAATTTCTCAATCTGAAATAATCCATTCGCCATAGCTGATATATTTTTTTTCGTTAAAGTTAGGCGATCAATAAATGCTTCATCATACTTAACTTTATTGGCTTGCGTAAGATCCTTTATATTTGCATCAATAATATTATCCTCGTTAGCCATAATTCTGTGACCTAAGTCATTTAAAAAATTATTTTTTTGCTTAGTTGTTGCTGAGGCTGTTCGAAAGCTTGCTTTCCTAGCTTCGATTCCTATCTTAAGTATGTAGTCTTTAATATTCATCACATTATTTTACTTTTTTGTTATTGAATAAGCGGGCAATTCCAAATGAAAATCTATTGATTTCTAACCAAGGGTTGCCAATATTGATACCTTTACAGATAAGATCAATCTCTTTTATTTTAAGTATACTTGCCTCTATTTGGTTAATGGAAAGTGTATTAAGTGCATTACGTACTAAATCTTGAGATGTTCCAAATATACGTAACTCCATTAATTTTGAATTTGTAATAGACCCATCTGATGAAAATTTTAATTTTGAAATTGCAGTAAACATCCATGAAAAAAGCCCATTTAACATCAAAGGCTCTACTCCTTCTTCCTCGAAGTAAGATAATGATTGAGCTGTCTTTTGAATTTGACCTGAAATACAATAATCTAATAATTTAAAACTGTCGAACTTAGAACCATTTGAAATATGAGATATTAATTTTTTTATATCTATATCAGACCCCAACTCTACTAATGATAATTTAATAATTTCATTTTCAGCGGCTAGTAAATTTCCTAATGAAAGATTTGATAATAATGATATAGATTCGCTGTCTATATTCAAATTATGAAAATCTGCCCTTGCTTTTATTGCCTGTTGAATTTGATATGAATTTGGTTCTTTAGCTTCTAATTGAATTGATTTTTTGTTTATTTCCTGAAACCAAGCAGATTTTAGTAATTCCTTAGTTGGTTTTTGAAAGTGTACAATAAATAAATCATTAGTATTTTCTGAAATCAGTTTAACGAGAAATTTCTTCACATCCTCTAAAACTCTCCCACCAGAGAATGAGACTCCATAGAGAAATTGGTTGGAGAATAATGATTCATTCTCGAATAATGCTTTTACTTCATTTTTTTTACTAGATGTTTCAAAATTAATAAATTGATATTCAATATTATGCAAATCGGTAAAAGATCTAATTTCTTTTTTAATATGATTTGAAACGACTGGCTCACTGCCTAGAATAATGACACAGTTTTTATTTAATTCTTTAAGCTTTTCTACTATTTTACTTGGTGCAAAATTAGATTCCATTACATTATTTTGTAACTGATATCTGAGTAACAATTGTTCTAATAAGTTGTTCTTGCATGCCTTTAATTAAGCGTGTCTCTTCTTTTGTCTTTGCAATTATATTTTTGTCATCATATGTGTAGTCTCGGCTTGTTTCAATATTTGATGAATTACTCCATTGCCCATCTTTTGATTTGAATCTAAATAAAATTTTATAATTAATTTGATACTCTCTAACTTTTCCAGCTGAGCTTAGCGAGAGAATTTTTTTTGAAAAAGTATCATTTATTATTTCAACGATTTTTTCAGCATTTTTTTCTTGCGACTTAACACCAGATTGCTTAAATTTTTTCCTTAATACTTTTGTAAAGCTAGAGGAGCCACCAACTATTGTTATTGATTTAAAATTTATCTCTTGTGATCCACGAAGTTGATATCCACATGAGGCAATATTAGCTGTAAGAATCAGCAACAATATAAAATTAAAAATTCTTTTCATAATTCACAATTAACCAATAACAATATTAATCAGTTTTTCTTTTATATAAATAATTTTTTTAATCTCACTTTCATTATTTATAAATTTTTTGACAGAATCAACTTCAATAGCTTTTTCTTTTATTTTATTTTCTGTTTCATCTCTTGATATTATCATATTTCCTCTTAGCTTTCCGTTGACCTGAACAACTATTTTAATTTCATCTTGAATTAAAGCTGTATTATCAACAGTTGGCCACATTACTTTATCAATATTTGAATCTTCTTTAATGTGTGTCCATAACTCTGAAGTAATATGTGGCACAAATGGATTAAGCATCAATAAAATATTTTCTAGGACTTCTTGTTTTGTAGAATAAGGCAATTCTTTATTTTTATCAGAATCGGTTAGAAAATTTAGTAACTCCATGACGGATGATATAACTGTGTTAAAGCTATTTCTCCGCTCAAGGTCATCAGTAACTTTTTGTATAGTTGAGTGCAATTTAAAATTTAATTCTTTTATGGCTGTCTCTGTATCTTTACTGAAGTTATCTTTCTTGTTATCTTTTTTTTCAATATGACCACAAACAAAGCTCCATAATTTTTTTAGGAAACGATGTGCGCCATCAATACCATGATTCGACCATTCCAAACTCTGTTCTGCTGGTGCTGCAAACATTACAAATAGTCTTGCTGTGTCGGCACCATATTTCTCTATAAGGTCTTGTGGATCAACTGTATTTCCTTGAGATTTTGACATCTTGGTACCATCTTTTAAAACCATTCCTTGGGTTAGTAATTTCTTAAACGGCTCTTTTGATTTCACTAAGCCAAGATCACTTAAAACCCTATTAAAAAATCTAGCATATAGGAGGTGCATAATTGCATGCTCAACCCCACCTATATAATAATCGACAGGAAGCCAATAATTTGCTCTATCATCAAGCATTTTATTTTTTTGATCGAAAGATGTGTATCTTGCAAAATACCAGGAAGATTCAAAAAATGTATCCAATGTATCAGTTTCTCTTTTTGCATCCTTGCCACATTTTGGACAAGTACATGAATAAAATTCAGGCATTTTATTTAGAGGTGACCCTATATCAGACTCATCCATCATTACGTCTTCAGGCAGGCTAACTGGAAGGTCAATTTCATTAACTGGAATATCCCCACACTCCTCACAATAAATCATTGGAATAGGGCAACCCCAATATCTTTGTCTAGATATCCCCCAATCCCTAAGACGGAAATTAATTTTCTTTTTACCTTTACTTAAGGATTCTAATTTTTTTATAATTGAATCTGTTCCTTTCTCACTGGATAACCCATCAAATTCATTGGAATTTATTAAATTACCAGTTCCCGTGTATGCTTTAGACCCGTCATACTCATTTGATTTAATTACTTGTTGAATTGGTAATTTATATCTTTGAGAGAATTCAAAATCTCTATCATCATGGGCAGGCACAGCCATTACCGCTCCATCTCCATAGTTTATTAAGACGTAGTTTGCAATCCATACAGGAATTTTTTCATTAGTTAATGGATGAGCTGCATAGACTCCTGAAAAAACTCCTTTTTTTTCTGCAGCACCAATTTTAGCTTCAGAGCCGCCTGTCTTTTCGCACTCTTTTAAAAATTTCTTAATTGCTGGATTATTATTAGCTAATTCAATACTTAAAATATGTTCTGGCGCAATAGCAAGGTAAGTTACGCCCATCAATGTATCAGGCCTGGTTGTGTACACTTTAATTGAGTCGGAAGAGTGGAGATCAAATTCAATTTCACAGCCTGTACTCTTACCTATCCAATTTTTTTGCATTGTCTTTACTTTCTCAGGCCATTCATTCAGATTATCGAGACCTTCGAGAAGCTCGTCAGCATAATCAGTAATTTTCATAAAATATTGAGGTATTTTTTTTCTTTCAACTTCTGCACCAGAGCGCCAACCTTTTCCATCCACAACTTGCTCAAGAGCAAGTACGGTTTGGTCAACCGGGTCCCAATTAACCATAGAAGTTTTTTTGTAGATTAGGCCTTTTTCATATAGTTTGATAAAAAGCCATTGCTCCCATTTATAATAATCGACATTGCACGTTGAAATTTCTCTATCCCAATCAATTGAAAGGCCTAACTGTTTAAGCTGGGAGCGCATATGATTGATATTCTCTTTTGTCCACTTTGCAGGCGCTGTATTATTTTTTATTGCTGCATTTTCTGCAGGTAGACCAAAAGCATCCCAACCCATTGGTTGTAAAACATTAAATCCATTCATTCTTTTATATCGAGATATAACATCACCAATCGTATAGTTTCTTACGTGCCCCATATGTAATTTACCGCTAGGGTAAGGAAACATAGAAAGAGCATAAAATTTTGGTTGCTTACTATCTTCAGAAGCTGCAAACGAATTAGAAGTCTTCCATTTAGCTTGAATTTTTGATTCAATTTCTTTAAATTGGTATTCAGTATTAATGTTTATGATAGTTTCTCATTTAAAGTATTATTAATGTGATCTGGTAATTTTGTGCCGTCAATATTAATAAATATAGGTTTATTCTTAATATTTTCTTTTGACCAATTAGAATAGAAAGAGACTAAAGGCTCTGTTTGCTCATGGTACGTGGCCAATCTTTGTAATATTGTTTCTTCTGTATCATCATCTCTAATAATAAGAGGCTCGCCAGAGATGTCATCTTTACCTTCCTCTTTTGGAGGGCTATACTTTATATGATAAATCCTTCCAGATTTAGCATGGATTCTTCTGCCACCTAATCTTTCAATAATTTTGTTATCGGGAACTTGAATTTCGATAACATAATCAACAAAAATATTGGCATCTTTCATTGCTTGGGCTTGAGGAATAGTTCTGGGAAATCCATCTAATAAGAAACCATTCTTACAATCATCTTCTTTAATTCTTAATTTAACAAGATTTATTATAAGTTCATCAGGTACTAAAAGACCTCGGTCCATATAGTCTTTTGCCGAAATACCTAGTTCTGTTTTATCTGACACAGCAGATCTCAACATATCACCAGTAGATATTTGAGAAATATTAAATTTTGTTTTAAGAAAAGTTGCCTGGGTTCCTTTGCCTGCACCAGGAGCACCTAATAAAATTATCTGCATAGATTATATTCCAACGAAATTAAAAATTATAACAGTAATCAAAAAGATAGTTTTTTTCTGGTTAAATAATTTTCGATATTAACAAAACTTTTTACAGATAAAGTTTCTGCTCTTAATGATGAATCAATATTTAGATTTATGAAGTCAGTTACATCAAGAATATCTTTAAAATTATTTTTTAGAGTTTTTCTTTTCTGCTGAAATGCAAGTTTAATTACTCTTTCATAATTATCATCATTTAAAGCTGTTAATTTCTCAGGATTTTTACGAGTAAATTTAACAAACGATGATGTAACTTTAGGCACTGGGCTAAATGCTTCAGCGGGAATATCAAATAGTAGCTCTACGTTATAAAAATATTGCAACATTGAGGATAGTCGACCGTACATTTTCGTTGAAGGAACTGCTGCAACTCTTTCAGCAACTTCTTTTTGAAGCATAAAGAAAAGACCAGCATTATTTTTTTTGCTTTTTGCTATTTTTAAGAGAATCGGGGTTGAGATATAGTATGGAAGATTGCCAATAATAAAATCAAATTCTGAAAGACCTTGCTCTTCAAATTCTAGGATATCTTCCTGATATATGTTTATTTTAGAAGGGGAGATATTTTTTTTTAGAAACTCGACCATATCTGCATCAATTTCAACTACGTTTATATGATGTAATTTATTTAATAATGGCATTGTTAAGGCACCAAGACCAGGACCAATCTCAAGAATAGATTGTTCTTTATTTGGATTTATTGAATCTATTATTTGTTTAATGATATGTTGATCAATTAAAAAATTTTGACCAAATTTTTTTTTAGCACGGATCACTTTTTTTTATTTTTAGCTAGGTTAATTGCTAAAGTAATAGATTCAAAAAAACTATTTGTATTAATTTTATTTGAACCGACTAAGTCTAATGCGGTTCCATGATCAACTGACGTCCGAATGATTGGGAGGCCAAGAGTTGTATTAACTCCATGATTAAAAGAAAGGGCTTTAAATGGTGCTAGACCTTGATCATGGTACATCGCAAGAAAGCTATCCGTAGCTTTAATATATTTTTTCGTAAATGCTGTATCAGCAGGAATTGGCCCTTCTAAATTCAAACCTTCACTAATAAGTTTTTTTACTACTGGAGTTATTATTTTCTTCTCTTCATTTCCAAATTCACCATCTTCACCTGCATGAGGATTAAGCCCTGTAATAGTTATTCTTGGATTTCTAATTTTGAAATTATTTTTTAAATCATTATGTAAAGTTTTGATTGTCTGCTCTAATTTTCTTTTGGTAATCGATTGAGCAACTTCTGATAAGGAAATATGTGTCGTTACTAGAGCAACCCTTAATTTTTTATTATCAACAAGTAACATCACTTCTTTATTTTTAGAATCACATAAGTTTGATATATATTCCGTGTGCCCTGTAAATTTTTTATTCTGGGAAGAAAGTATTTTTTTATTTACAGGGAGCGTTACAAGAGCATGATATTTTTCTTTTAAACATGCATTTACGGCAAAATCAATTGCATACAATTGAGCTAATGAGTTAGCTTTTTCTAGCTTCCCAGGAGATACCTTTTTTTTAAGAGGGATATCAATTATATGTAGCTCCCCGTTACCTTTATGTAAAATTGGTTTTAGTAATATTTTAATTTTTTTATTTTGTAGTTTGGCTCTATCTAGAATCGCATTATGATTAGCTAATATACTAATTTCTGCAGGAAATTTTTTGTATGCTAAATTTATGCACAGGTCTAAACCAATACCTGCTGGCTCTCCTGAAGGAATTATTATTTTTATGGTATTTTTTTTCAATCTTGAATTAGTCTTATATCGATAAATGATTGATCTCTCAATTGTTTTATCCAGTCTTTAAAGATCAGTTCAGTTTTTTGGTTAACTAGTTGCATTCTCGCTGAATATTTAATTGATTCATCAGTTAAATCATTATCCCTCCTATCAGTAACTTGAAGTATATGCCAACCTAGAGAAGTATTAATTGGCCTACTAATTTCGTTTATATCTAAGGCTTCGTATGTGCTCTGAAATATTGGCAGGGTAGTGCCAGGGTTAATCCATCCAAGATTACCACCATCTGCTGCTGAACCATCTTCTGAATATTGTTTTGCTACTTCATCAAATGTTTTACTTCCATCATTAATTAAATTTCTAAATCTATTCAATCTTTTTAGTATTTCTTCTTCTGGAGTAATTTCATTTTGCTTGATAATAATATGTTTTAATTTGGTTTGTTTTATTAGAACTTTCTTTTTTTTTATACCTTTTTTTTCATTTATTTTTAGTATGTGAAATCCACTTGGAGACATGAAAGGTTTAGTTACTTCTCCTACATTAATTTTAGCTATTTCTTTGTTGAATAATTGAGGTAGTTCTTGTTCTTTTTTCCAGCCAAGGTTTCCTCCAGATTTAGCTGTCGAATCGTCTGAATATTCTTTAGCTACATCCTTAAAACTTTTTTTTGATAATAATATTTCATAAACTGCAATACTTTTTTTATGGTTAGCTTCTATTTCCGCAGCTGAGGCTTCCTCTAAATTTTTTATTAATATATGAGATAAATTAAAGACATCTGGATTTAGTATTGCATTTTTACGTAATTGGGAATCTATTTCAAAATCAGAAATATTAATTTTTGTGCTAATTTCTTTATTTTTTATTTTTTTTAAAAGTAATTCGTATCGAATATTATCTATAAAACTACTGAGTTTTACGCCATCATTTTTAATATTATTTTTTAATTCATCGATGGACATATTATTTTTTTTAGCAATATTAGCTATAAATTTGTCTATCTTTTTCTGCTCTATTGTAATCCCCACTTGCTCTGCATATTGCTGAATTAAGCTTTTATGAATTAAATTATCCAAAACATTGGCCTTTACTAGCGCCTGATATTGTTCTTCAGGCGCACTTTTGTTTTTCGTAAACTTTAGCGCTTCTTGTATTGCATTTTTGAGCTCCACTTCAGTAATAACTTCTTTTTCTACTATAGCTACAACCCTATCGAGTTTTTCATATTTTTCATTTGCTAATAGATTCGGACTTATTTGAATTATTGTAAAAATGTATATTAATGCTAAATAAATCCTTTTATTCATTACTTTAGATTTTCTTTTCTATATTGGTCAGGTATGTTTGATGCAAATGATGCTCCTGGAACATTTCTGCTTAATACGTCGAATATGTTTGCATCATTGCTTGCTCCCAAAGAGCCTAATCCCCCGAGCTCAAGTTGCATAAATAACGTATAGTTTGGCTTATCTGTTGTGGCTAATGACAATCTGTTTATCACTAGTCTAGTAGCCCAACATCCCCCATCAAATTCCATCCCAGCTAAGGATTCAACTACTCTGGATTGTCTAATATCGTAGTTATATCGACCAATTGAATACCAGCCTTGACCCATAGGCCATTGGCCTGCTAAATTAATTTGTTTAATATCATTATTTCTGTCAGTAGGGTTTCTGATCAATCTATAGCTTGCATCAATTAGTTTTCCTGGTTGGGGGTTGTAGCTAGCTCTAAAAGTTGCACGATTAGTTCTGCTTTCATCAGGGTTATATTGAACTGCACTATCAATTTTAAATACTTTGTTTATATATGCTGTTGCCGTTAGGAATAAATCCGACGAATCACTTTGAATAACTGAATTTGAATATTGACTCTCATTTAGAACCTTTCTATCATTTATGTAAAATCTTTGGGCTATAGTTGCATTTAGTCTTTCATAACCAGTATCATCTATAAACCTTGATGTGGCAGCAATGGTGACTTGGCTAGAATCTATAACCCTATCTCCCCCTACGAACTGGTTCTCAATAAATAAACTTTCCAAATTTAAATCTGTTAGAGCAGTGTCAAACATAGGTAAATCTTCTTGATTTTTGTATGGGGTATAAGAATAAAAAATTCTTGGCTCTAAGGTTTGAACAAATTTTTTACCTGCGAAGTTTATTTTTTTATCTAGATATACGCCACTATCAACTGATAATGTTGGGATTATCATTGATTTTGAATCGGTTGAGCCGCCTTCAAGCTCATAACTCCTTAAATTCATTGTAAGTTTGGGTTTAACATAGCCATAACTTGTTTCGAATGGAACTGCTATACTCGGATTAGCAATAAATCTTGTTCCTGTGATAGGTTTGTCTGAAGATGAAGCAACAAAGTTATGATTTCTCTCAAACTGAGTTAAAGACATTTCGAGCTCTGTTTCAAAGCTTGAGAAACCATTAAAATTTTCATGGTCATCTGAATGGCTAATGCTTAAACTCGGGAGTCTTTCATATGGTGAGCTAGAGGTTGTGAGGTTTTGGTATCTTTGTGCAAGGAAGTTAACATCTAACTTATCTGTTGAGTAATTAAGGTAAGCTTCTTGAGGTAGGTTCACTTTACTGGTTGCGGATATTAATGATGACATATCAGAAAAATAATTATCATCAGAAACTTTTTCCATTCTAAATCCAGCGTTAAGGTTTTCAGTTATTTTTTGTCTGTGATGAATTTTTGTATAATATCGATTATCTTTATCACTAGCGTCGTCATTGTTTAAATATTCAAGATTACTTGTACCAGAATATTTTTTATCTAGGTATCTATATTCCCCCTCAACTTGCAAGCCTCTCTTACCAAAATATCTTGGGGTGATGGTAGCATCACTTGTTGGTGAAAGATTAAAATAATAAGGAATAGATGATTCGAAACCACTTCTGGATGTTGTGCCAATAGAGGGAGCTAAAAAGCCAGATTTTCTATCATCATTAAAAGAAAAATTTACTAAAGGCGAGTATAAGATCGGAACACCCTTAAACTCAAGTTTGGCATCCTTGGCTTTTACTGTTTTTGAGCTATCATTAATTTCAATTTCGGATGCTTTAATAAACCAATCATCTTGACCTACTTCACAGGTTGTAATTGATGCATTTTGTAATTTTTTTCTATTCTCTCCCTCAATAAATAGAACTTTAGCTTTACCACGTAATGTGTTGTTAAATGCATTGCTTGGTTTACCTAAGGAAGAAGAAAAAGAAGCATTAGGTATAACCCCAACACCCTCTGAAACAGATAATTCTAATGAAGAGCCAGTTAATGAGCCCCCATCACTTTCAATACTCACATCTCCAATGGCATAAAGTTCATCAGAGACTTGGTCATACTCTATAAGGTCCGCTTTAATAGTTTTACCATCTTTTTTTAAAATCGCATTACCTGAAGCCTTTAGTTTTCGGTCTAAAGTATTTTCAAGAGTATCTCCTTCTATCAAAAGGGCTCCTTTGTCTAATTGCTCTTCACCATAAGAAAACGTACTATTTAAAAATAGTATTAAAAGAATCATAAAATAATTTTTCTTTATGAATGAAGTCAATGTATTAATCTAAACCTGATATAGTCATTTTTTAATATACTTCTTTTGTTATCTAATTTTTATACAAAACTAATATAAATCAGTGAGTTAAGGATTATAACTCAAGTAATTTTAAAAAACAGATTATTTATAACTGAATGAGGATGTTATGGATAGAGTAGAAATCATAGAAAATTGGCTTAAAAGTCAATTAAATCAAAATTTTACGATAGAGCCGGCATCATCAGATGCCAGTTTTAGGCGTTATTTTAGAATAACTTCCAATAATGAAACATACATCTTAATGGATGCCCCTCCTAATTTAGAAAGAATAGATCACTTTGTAGATATAACTAATAAGCTTATTGCCGCAGAGATTAACTCACCCAAAATAATTTCTTTCGATACTGAATTAGGACTTATATTAATGACTGATTTTGGAAGCCAAACTTTTTTAGATGTTCTCGATAGTAATAATTCCAATGAGTTATATCTTAAAGCGATCCATTCTTTATTAAAAATTCAAACTAAAGTTGATACTCAAGGGCTCCAGGATTACTCAGAGGAGTTACTAGTGGGGGAGATGTCACTATTTCCAGAATGGTATCTTACAAAGTTAAAAAAATTTACGCCAGAAGACAAAGCTTCATTGAGCAATACATTTTCATTGGTCACGAAAAAAATTCTCACACAGAATAAGTGTTTTGTTCACAGGGATTATCATAGTCGAAATTTAATGTTCATAGCGAAAGGTAATCCCGGTATATTAGATTATCAAGATGCAGTTTTAGGGCCTTTGACTTACGATCTTGTTTCACTTTTAAAAGATGCCTATATAGAATGGGACGAAGACTTTGTATTAGATCAATCGGTTAGATATTGGGAAAAGGCAAAAAAAGCAGGTTTGGTAAAAAATAAAGATTTCTCAAGCTTTTATGAAGATTTTGAATGGACGGGGGTCCAGAGACATTTAAAGATTTTAGGGATTTTTTCGCGATTATCAATTCGTGATAAAAAAGATCAGTACCTTAAGGATATACCTTTAGTTGAAAAATATTTAATGTTTACATCTGAGAGATATAAAAGTCTCCATCCTTTAAGGAAAATTTTAGATAAGGTTGTTAGTTAAGTGAAAGCTATGATCTTGGCCGCTGGTAGAGGAGAAAGAATGGGTAGCCTTACTATAGATAAACCTAAACCACTTATTAGGGTTAGAGGAAAGTCTTTGATCGAATGGCATCTTCAAAAATTATCAGCTGCAGGCTTTGAGGATATCGTAATCAATGTTTGTTATTTACCTGAAATAATTAAAGATTTTGTTGGCGATGGGTCGAGGTGGCAATTAAACGTTGCTTATTCAGAAGAAAACCCGATCTTAGAAACAGCAGGAGGCATTAAGAAAGCGTTACCATTGCTAGGAAAAGAACCATTTGCAGTCATAAACGCTGACATTTTTTCAAATTTTGACTATGCAAAGTTACGATTAATTAATTTAAATAATAGTAGTGATGGATATTTAGTTCTTGTAGAGAACCCGGAGCACAATCAGGTTGGTGATTTTGGATTACTAGAAAATAAGCGCTTGGTACTTAATTCTGAAATTTTGTATACTTTTTCTGGCATTGCTGTTTATGATCCTAGATTTTTTATTGAGATGGAAGTAGCAGTAAAAATGCAACTATTACCTTTACTTAAAGAGTCTATATCTAACTCCTTAATAAAAGGTGAATTATTTAAAGGAATTTGGTCAGACATTGGAACTCCTGAAAGACTTGAGATTGTAAATAAAAGAGATTAAATATGGATGCTTATAGAGAATTTCAAAAAAGAAGAAAAAAATTAGAAGATTTACTAGGCAATAGTGTTGCTGTAATTTCTAATTCACATGAATCTTCAAGAAATAGAGATTGTGATTACCCATTTCGGTCCGATAGTTATTTTCATTATTTATCTGGATTTCCTGAGCCTGAAGCAGTGATTTTTATAGTAGGTGGCGATCGATCTAGATCCATTCTGTTTTGTAAGCCCAAAGATATAAGTAAAGAGATATGGAATGGATACATCTATGGGCCTGAAGAAGCAGCAAAGCAATTTTTATTTGATGAAGCTTATTCGCTTGAAGAAATCAATAAAATAGCCCCTAAGATTTTAAAAGACTATATCCCTAATGAAAATATTTACTGCACGCCATCAATAACTCCTTCAAATTGCGCAATTGAGAACATAGAAAATTTAGAAAACTGGGTGGGCAAAAAAAAAGGTGTTAAGAATAGATACTGTGATTTAAATAAGATATTAGACGGGATGCGATGTTTGAAAAGTGAGGGTGAGGTCAGTATTATGCAGAAGTCAGCCAATATTGCCGCCCAAGCGCACATTTATGCAATGAGTATAACAAAGCCTGGTAAATTTGAGTATCAAATTGAGGGGGAAATATTAAATCAATTTATACAAAATGGTGCAAGACATCCAGCCTATAGCTCAATTGTAGCTGGCGGGGCTAATGCATGCACGCTTCATTATGTTAGTAATACTAGTATATTAAAGGATGGAGATTTACTATTAATTGATGCTGGATGCGAGTTAGAAAGTTACGCCTCTGACATTACAAGAACATACCCCATTAATGGAAAATTTTCCCCTGCACAAAAAGATATTTATCAGATTGTTCTTGATGCACAAAAAAAAGCAATTAAAAAAGTTGCACCTGGCAACTATTTTGATGACCCTCACAAAGTAGCTGTTGAAGTTATCGTGAATGGACTTATTGATTTAAAAATATTAAAAGCTTCTCGTGATGAAATTTTTGAAAAAGAACTTTATAAAGAATTTTTTATGCACAGAACTAGTCATTGGTTGGGTTTAGATGTCCATGATGCAGGCGAATATATTGATGGTTATTCAAAGGAAGGCAAACCAAAACCTATAAAGTTCCAAGACAGCAATGTTTTAACTATTGAGCCTGGTTGTTATATAAAACCTAATACTAATGTGCCTGAAGAGTTCTGGGGAATTGGCATTCGAATCGAAGACGATGTTTTGGTGACAGCTTCAGGAAATAAGGTGCTGAGTGCGGATGCTCCAAAAGAGATTGAAGATTTGGAGGATATAATAGGTACTTTAAATGGATAACTCCATTGCAATTATTGGTGGAGGACCAGTAGGAGCAATCTTTGCTTTATTAAATGAATCTCAAGCTTCTCAGTTAGTACTCTTAGAGTCTAACTCACAAATTCAAACAAAGAATGATAAGAGAGCATTAGCATTATCAAACGGTTCTAAATTTATTTTAGAAAAAATTGATGTATGGAAAGATTTAGAGAGCAGATTAACACCGATTAAAACTATTCATACCAGCCAAAAAGGAACCTTTGGTAGATCTTTAATGGAGGCGAAAGAATTTGAGGAGAAGGCATTAGGTTACATTATTTCTTATGGCGATCTCATCACAACTCTTCAAAAAAAAATATCACATTCAAAAAATATTAAAGCTTTTTATGACTCAGAAGTATTATCGTTTACCAGCAAAGAAAAAAAACAAAATTTAATTTTTAAATACAAATCTAAAGAAAAGTCATTAAATTGTGAGTTGCTGGTACTAGCTGACGGCGGGGGTTCAGAGATTAATGGTATCAATATTGAAAGAAGTAATAAGTTTTTTGATCATAGTGCATTAGTTACCCACGTAGAGACTGATATACCTCACTCTAATATTGCGTATGAGCGATTTACGAATACAGGACCAATGGCGCTACTACCAAATCTTAATGGCCAATATTCTTTAGTATGGACAGGGCCTAGCAGTGAGATAGAAAAATTGAGCCAACTTGATAACTCTGAATTTCTAATAGCACTTCAAAAACATTTTGGCGGTCGTGTAGGCAATTTTAAACTATCCGACAAAAGAATTACATTTCCTTTAAGGCAATCATATATTTCAAAGTACCCACAAGAGAATATTGCGATTATTGGAAATTCTGCTCAAATAATGCATCCAGTTGCTGGACAGGGTTTAAATACTGGAATAAGAGATGCATTAATACTAGCAGATTGCATCAAAAAAGATGAAAATTTAGAGCTTAAATTAATGATTAATAAATTTAATCGTATGAGAAAAAAAGAAACTAAAGATATTTTATGGTTTACGGATTCTTTGGTAACAATTTTTTCGAATGATATTATTGGTGTGAATAAAATTAGGGGGATGGCGCTGTCTTTTTTGGATCTTATTCCACCGATAAAAAAAAGGTTCGTAAAGAAAATGAGTTATGGAAAATAAGGTACTAAATAAAGTTATTGTCTATGGAGGAGGCGTTATTGGTAATTTAACCAGTCTTTGCCTCAAAAGAAATGGCCTTGATGTTTATCAAATTCAATCAAATACTAACAATAATATAGATAGAACCTATGCATTAAGTCCAGGATCAGTAGATTGGATGAAATCAATTGGATTATCAAAAGTTTTTTTTAAGTCTTTATACCCTATAGAAAATATTCAAATTGTTCGACACGGTTCGAAAGCTAGCTTTAGTGCAAATTCAGTTTTTCAACCTGCTTTGGCATATATGGTTTCTGAGAAAAAACTGATGAAGGAAATTCAGGTAAAACTAAAATCTCTTAACATTAAAACTTTTTCAGAACCAAAGAAAATAATTCTAGATAATTCGCCAGATCAGGTTCGCATTGATTTGGGAAAAGAGAGCCTAACTGCATCTCTATTATTAGCATGCGATGGAGCAAATTCTAAAATAAAAGATCATCTTGATATTAGAAAAAAAATTAAAAATTTTAACCAAAAAGCAATAGTTTTTAATTTTGAAACATCTATAGATATCGAAAAAAATGCCAAGCAATATTTTTTGGAAGATAGTGTTTTGGCACTATTGCCGATTGCACCAAGAACTATTTCAGTTGTATGGTCTTGTAACCATGATTTTTTTGAAACACTAAATGATAAAAGCGAGTCAAAATTTACCATCAAACTTAAGAGTATTATAGGGAATGAGTTTGCAGAAATATCTAACATTTCCAATAAGAACAATTTTCCTCTAACAATGGTTTTAAATGATAAATTTTTTGACAAAAGAGTTGTATTGATGGGTAATGCAGCACATTCAATACATCCACTTGCTGGACAAGGATTAAATTTAGGCATTAGAGATATTATTGACTTTGAGAAATGTCTGAAATCTAATTATTATAAAGATATTGGTCTGCCTGGTTTTTTGCGTCGCTTTGAAAGGTCACGTAGACTAGATACTTTTGAATTTAGCACATTAACATCTGGACTTCAGTGGCTATTTTCAAGGAAAAGTAAGCTTATTAATCAAGCTTTAATTAAGGGTATTAAGCTACTCGAAACCAAAGATAATATAAAAAACTATCTAATTAAAAAGGCAATTTCATGAATAAATTTATTTCTATTTTATTTTTCTTATTCCTTTCTTTTATTGCACATGCAGATACTGATGAATTAAAAGAGATTATAAAAAATATATATCCTGAGTTACCTGTAAAGAATATACAGAAAACTAATTTTAATGATTTGTATGAAGTATATATTGGGGGGCAAATTATTTACACTAATGAGACTTTCGATTTTTTAATAGTTGAAGGACGAGTAGTAGACCCAAAAACCAAAAATGACTTAACTGAACTTAGGCTTGAAGAGTTAACCCGAGTTAACTTTAAAGATTTACCTTTGTCAGATGCGATTAAAGTGGTTAAAGGGGATGGCAAAAGAAAAATAGCAATTTTTTCTGACGTAGACTGCCCTTACTGTAAAAGTCTTGAAAAAAAAGAGTTATCTAATGTCGATAATATAACGATATATACATTCTTATATCCATTAGCTATTCATCCAGAAGCTGAACTAAAATCAAAAAAAATATGGTGCGCTAAAAATAGATCAAAAGCCTGGACCGAATATATTCACAATGATAATCTTCCAAAAAATTCTGGTGACTGTAAAACACCAATAAATAAAATTTTAAAATTAGGAAAAGATTTAGGAATTTCTTCTACGCCAACAATTATTTTATCTAATGGTAAGAGGGTTCCTGGAGCAATACCATACGAACAGCTAGAAGAATATTTACAATAACAATTAAATTACTTTGTTTTAAATTACAAAAAAACTTGACATTTATCTTGAATCTATGAAAATACGTCTCAGGTGTTTGGTTTCAAGTAATATTTTGTGTTTTTCTTAATTTTTTAAGCTTTTCACTCTCACTCTCTTGATCCAAACTTTAGGGGCCTCCCAAATTTGT